>AUXO011504325.1_pt1 | contig 32102 bp, 31 predicted proteins | sample 768731 | NCBI WGS metagenome assembly AUXO01 (sample SAMN02715735, study PRJNA202380) | gut metagenome | biome: sheep rumen | host: Ovis aries | place: New Zealand: Palmerston North
ATTGACATGGACAAAATAGGAATCACAGGGTCATATGGTAAAACGACAACAACAACCATGATTACTCACATCTTCAAAAAAGCAGGATATAAAGTTTATCAATGCTCTTCCATGAAATGGAACCTGGTAAGTGAAGCAATAGTGGATGATATAGTTCGTGGAGAATACAAAGGAGCTGATTTGGCTATACTTGAATTACCTCATGGAACCTTGGGTTTATTAGGTGATTTGGAATTAAAACTGGGAGTAATCACCAATTTATATCAGGAACATTTAAGTGAATTCAACGGGTCAATGCAAAAATATGTGGATAGGAAATCATTGATTTTAGACATGTGTGACAAATTGGTTGCAAACATTCAATGTGCTGATTTATTAACGTATAAAAGGGAAGATACAATATACTTTGATTTTGAAAACAATAATCAGGATGCTGATAGAAACAAATACTCCCCTAAATACAGGGCTTCATACGATGAAGGAAATTATGTTTTCAAAGTATGTGGTGACAACCCAATGGAAAAAACAGATATAAACATAGATACCGTAGCATCATATAATTATGCTAATTTGACCGCAGCAATAGCGGTATCTTTGGAATATGGCATATCATGGGAAACAATTAAGGAAGGTCTGGAATTATTCACAGGTGTGAGTGGAAGGATGGAACATCTGGGAACTTTCAATGGTGTCGAAGCATACTTCGATTCATCATGTTCTGAATTATCCATCAGACAGGCTCTTGATTTCATTAAGGATGAGAATATAATAGTTGTATTCGGTTGTGTGGATTCAACAACAATACGTGACAATCAAGAAAGTGGTAGAACCGTGGGGGACTATGCTAATATGGTTATTGCAACGGGTTATGTTGAAATTACAGGGGAATTGCATATGGATTCAGCACTGGGACTGTTAAATGCAATTGAAAATGATGATGTAATTAAGTTAGCATTATGTAGTGTGGATGAAGCAGCAGAGCTTGCTATGAAATATGCTAAACCGGGTGATTATATAGTTCATTTGGGTATAGGTGGAACTACATCCTACAATCAAGTTAAGGAAAAATTAATCAACGGATTAAACGAAGGTTGTAAACGATATGCAAATAAATGATATTAAGGATGATGCCCTATTTGGAGTAATCGGGGTTTGTGGTGTAAACGGTAATCTTATTGCAAGAATATTAATGGATCATGGTTATAAAGTTCAAGCAACAGACATGGTCAACAAAGAAAATTGCAGATTTGGCAGTTCACTTACAGATTATCCTGACATGGTTGTATATTATGGTGAAATGCCTGATGATTTTATTTCATCATCGGATTATATAATAATGCCAACACAATTAATAGAATCCAAATCAAATTTATATAAGAAAGTACAGGAACAATCAGTACCGATATTGACTGTTGATGATATTTTTGAACTTTTTGAACCTGTTCATCCAGTAGTATGTATAACGGGGACCAACGGAAAAACAACTACAACAACATTACTTAAACATCTTGCAATATCAAACGGTTTAAATCCATGTGAACATAACCTGGCCAATATGCAGGGGAATCTTGCTGACATACCTCCATTACAATCCCGTTTAAATGGTGATATAAGCATTCTGGAAACAGGAACATTTGGTTTTGAAGGAAGTTTAACTAAATTAATCAGTGCATGTAAAGCCGATGTGGGAGTAATAACAAACATAACAGAAGATCACTTAACTAACAGTCATGATTTCCTCAATTATGCAAGAGTTAAAGGTGAATTGGTTGAACTGCTTAAAAACAAAACTCTTATAGTAAACAATGATGATCCTACAATAATGGCATTGCTTAGAGAATTAAATTACACAGGGAATCTGATTACCTTTGGAATAGAAACACAATCATTTAGAAAGTCATCTAAACAATGTTTCTGTGGACAAGAGGTTGAAGTGGAAGAATTCATAGCAGGTGTTGGTAAATACGAATGTGACTGTGGAATTACATATTCACAACCGGATTATCTGGCAACAAATATTAACAATCACCATAATCAATTTACATTAATAACAAAAGAAGGAAAATACGATTTCAAACTTGAAATAAATGGATTACATAATATCTACAATTCACTTGGGGCAATAATAGTTGCAAAAGAAATTATGGGAATGTCTTTTGAAGACATAGGAAGATATATCTCAGAATTTGGTGGTGTTAATGGTAGGATGCAGAAAATAGGAACGCTCTGTGATAAGGAAATCATGATTGATTATGCCCATAATCCTGCAGGAATCACAACAGTCTTAAAAGAATTAAAAAATATGTATGGAAAAATTATCAATGTCATAACAACTTCTTCCGAATCTGGTATGGATGGAGATACTGAAATATTGCACTGTTCGGCAGATTATTCTGATTATATAGTTCCAGCATCATATAATGCATATTTATGTGCTAAAGAAGCATTAAATGAAGGTAAATTTGTAGATAAAATAGTTTTGCCTGAGAATATGCCTACGGATGAAAAACAAGGTACATTGGGAGCTAGCATTGAACAGGTTTTGTCCGGATTCAACAAATCTTTGGAAATAGATGCTGATTTAATAATATGTACCGGTGAAGCAGCATTTAAGTATAAGGATATCCTTCTTGAAAAATATAATTTATAAATTATACATATTTTTTCTCATTTTTTTTATTATATACTATAATACATTTTTTTTGCATTAGTTACTTATAAAATAAAAAATATAACTATTACTAATAAATTATCTTACTATAAACAAAGTGTGGTTATGTTAAAAAAATCGGGTTAATCTTATTTTTTTATCTATACTTTAATAGGGGTGAAATATTGTTTATAAAAGTTAGAAGAGATACTTTAATCATTTTGATTTTAGCATTTGTTTTAATATTATCTGGTCGTGCAATGACTTATGTTGCATTTGCATCATCTGATAATGTGGAGGATGGTGTTCCTATTGCAGGTGTCATGGTAAAAGGAAATGATATAGTACCTCTTTCATCAATAAAAACAAACGTAGAAGCAGCAGGATTTAGGGATGGAAGTTATATTAAGGGAAATACTTTAATAACATCACAAAGGCAGTTGTTGCTTTCTGACGCGATAAAAAACGCGGAACAATTGGTTAAAACATCAACAATTCCTGGAACATCTATTGCTCCAATAAATGTTGTTGATGTTCAAGTAGATTCGAACACTGGAAATGTAGTGGTAAATGTTGTTGAAGACTTTTCAGTAATCAAAGTAAATAATGTTAACAATTCCTCAGCAATGCATAATGCTACTGCAAATGTGGAAAACTGATGGTGATATGATGAACAGACATTCAAAAATTGCAAAAATATCGATTTTCTTATTAATTGTCATATTATTGTCTTCAGTAGCTTCAGCAACAATGAACGTTGCTGTTATTACTGATCCTAGCGGAAAAGATCCAAACGGGTGTGCTGCAGGAAGTCAGTCTTTTGCATCAAATATGTTCCAGTCAACGTTTATATTTTCACAGGAACATAAAACTGCCCTTCTTTCAGGGGGTGAAGGTACATCGGATGTTCGTATTGCTGCGATTATAACGGCTTTAACACAACTTCAGGCAAATGCTACACTTCAACAGATAGTGGGTGTTGCACAAAACTTTGAAGGTATACGTCTAATGGCTGTTAATCCTACTCAGGGAATTTCTGTAGGTGGAGATTTCCAGGTATATGTGATTACAGTTGATAATGGAAGTACAATTAAAATATTACCTGCTTCAGGTGGTGTTGTGTCTGTACCTGCAGGAACCAGAGGTGCAATTATTCACCTTCGTAATTCTGAAGGAAACCCTAAGTCAGGTACTGCTGACAGAGTAAGATTACAGACAGCTATGAATATAGGTAAAATGATCAGGGATGGTTATCCAGCAACAACCATTGTGGCAAAGGCTTTCGAGGAAGTCGCTAAGGATTCTGGTGAAAATCACGGTGGTGGTGCAGTAAACCTAATTTCCGGTGTTACTACAGGTGATATGTTTACTCCTGAACAATTGAATGATGTAGGATATGAAATGGATAAACCGTATAGTAAAGTAAGTTCTACTGGTTGGAGTATAGGATTCCCTGAAGCAAATAACTATAAAGTATCTCCAGTAGATGGAAGTCCATTAACTACAATATATGCTTATGATGCACTTAGAAATGCAATTACAGTTTCCGGAGATAATCCATCAGTATCCGTATATGGTTCTGATAAAAGGGGATTATCTGAAGCAACTGCTGATATAGTATCTGCATCCGTATCAAGAAACGGTTATGATCCTGTACAAATAGCAAAATCAATTAACAGGGCAATTGATAGTGGTACTTTGGTGGGTGTAGAACATATAGACACTTCAGATTTAAATGTTAAGGAAAACATTAAAGCGGTAGGTGTATATTACACACCAGCAGCTAATGGTAGAACCGCACCAATATGGAAGTTACCTATTAATTCGCAAATATTTGATGTATTGGGAAATATTCAAACTATTATAGGAATATTATTAATACTATTGGCATTATTTAGAAGTTCGTTAATCAAATCTTTCTTTAGAAGACGATAGTCTTCTAACTTTTTTTTTAATTATTATTTTTCAAGGAGTTTATTTATGGCATTAATTTTAATAAGAGCAATGAATAAAAAAAAGGCTTTAAATGTTTTGGCAGATTTAGAAAGACATGCAAAGTTAAATATTGTGGGCAAACCTAAAATTGTTTCACAGGAAAAAGTTTATGATGTAACAAAAAGAGTTATTAGACAGAAGCCTCGTGATGACATTAAAGTTCCTGTTTTAGTTCAGGTACAGGAAGACACTACTGTCAGTATAATAAATATTAAAAAAACACATCCTCCGGCACATGTAATAGTAATCAGTGAAGAATATCCTGAATATGAAGGATTGTTTAAAGAATTTAAAAAAGCAAAAGTATTCGATGGTTATTATTCATCTAAAAAGAATAAAGAAAAGAGAAAAAAATAGAAAAATAGTTTATTTACGTTTTATACGTGCTATATCTCCAATTGTTGCTTCTCTAAAACGTTTAGCATCTTGGAATTCTCTTTCATCACTTTCTATTTTTTCAATAATTTCTATATTTAATGTTTTTTCCAGTTTTTTAGCAATTTTTTCATCAGGAACCATTTTTCCATTTTCAATTTTATGTAGCACTGATTCTTTTTCGTATATTTTTTCTCCAAGCTGCTTTTGGGTCAGACCTCTTATTTCACGTTTTTCTCTGATAATTTTTGCGTAGTCTTCCACTAACTCGTATTCTTCCTCTTTATTTTTCCTTGTGTATGTTTGTTTTCTAGGTCTGTTATTGTAATTGTTGTAGTTGTTGTTATTGTTTTTTCCTTTAGGTGCTCGTTTGTTAACTGGTTGAGGTTTGCTTTGAACTTTACCATATCTAGAGCATTCTTTACAAGTCACCATTAAGGAATTATCAATTTTAGTTTTATAAGGTTCTCCTTTAATTTCGCTTCCACATATTTCACAGTTCATTTTATTCACTTAAGTAGATTTATTATATATAATGTTCTGTTATTTACATAAAATATCTTTTTTGATTATTTTATGAATTATTTTTATTGACTCTACTTTTTTTTACAAATAATTTAATAATGATGATTTCTATAGATTACTATGTAGGAAAAAATTTATTAAAAAAACAAAAAGTTAGAAAAATAATAATTCTAATTTAAATTTAAACATTCAATTAAGAGGAGGGCAACAAATGCAAGAACAAGATTTCGAAACAAATGTCCAAGATGAAAAAGATTTAGAATTATCAAACTTATTGGATAAACATGAGACTATTGAACGAAATTTAACCTGGGAAGTTAGAAAATTAGAAAAAGATAAAGTATTATTAGAAAATGAAAACTTAAGGTTAGATCGTGAAGTAAAATCATTAAAAAGTGAAATTAGTAGATTTAGAACACCTCCATTAGTATTAGCAACCATATCTGAGATATTAGACGATAATCAGGTTGTAGTAAAAAGTACTACAGGACCATCCTTTTTATTAAAATATGCTGATAAAGATGCTGATAGGGTTGAAATTGGTTCTAGGGTAGCTTTAAATCAACAAACATTCAGTATAGTGGATATATTAACATCAGAAAAAGATCCATTAGTATCTGGAATGGAAATAGAAGAAGCACCAGATATGTCCTATGACAAAATAGGTGGACTTAAAGATCAAATAAGAGAAACCATAGAAACAGTAGAGCTTCCGCTTAAAAATCCAGACATCTTTGAAAAAGTGGGAATTACCCCACCTAAAGGAGTACTATTCTACGGACCTCCTGGAACTGGTAAGACATTACTTGCCAAAGCAGTTGCACATGAAACAAACGCCACTTTCATAAAAATTGTGGCATCAGAATTCGTAAAAAAATATATTGGAGAAGGTTCACGTTTAGTACGTGGAGTATTTGAACTAGCAAAAGAAAAATCTCCATCCATCATATTTATAGATGAAATAGATGCAATCGCAGCAAAAAGATTACAAGGATCAACCAGTGGTGACAGGGAAGTTCAAAGAACCCTCATGCAGTTACTGGCAGAAATGGATGGTTTTGAATCAAGAGGTAATGTTGGTATAATAGCAGCCACTAACAGGCCGGACATACTGGATCCTGCATTAATTCGTCCTGGAAGATTTGACAGAATTATAGAAGTACCTGTACCTGATGAGGAAGGTAAACTCGAAATTCTAAAAATACATACCAAAAACATGACATTGGACCCTGATGTTGATTTAGCAAGCATTGCCGCAAACGCAAAAAATGCATCAGGAGCAGATTTAAAATCAATATGTACCGAAGCAGGTATGTTTGCAATACGTGAAGAAAATTACAGTGTTTCATCACAAAACTTTGAAGATGCACTTGACAAGGTTTTAAACAAAAACAAAAATTCAAACGAAAAAGAAGTTGGAGTAATGTATCATTAATTGATTACATATAATCCTCTTTTTTTATAAAAAATAGCCAATGATGAACCCTATGAGCTCTGAACTGATGATGAATGATGGGCGAACTGAGGCTATTTATATTAAACCCCAATTCAATCAAAAAAATAATTATTTTTAAATAACGTCTTTAAGATTTTCAATTGATCTAACCATAATATGATTATCTAATTTTTCTACTTTAGGTCTTTTAATTAAAACAACAGGAATTCCCAATTCCAGTGCGGCATTAATCTTATTTTCGGCACCTCCACTTTCACCACTTTCTTTGGTAATGATAGCGCAAATGTCATACTCTTTCATAAGTGCCATGTTAAATTCTTTTGAGTATGTTCCCTGCATTGCCACTATGTTTTCTGCAGGCACTCCAGTATCCTGAGTTTTTGAAATGCTAAAATTATTTGGAAGAACGCGTGGAACAACTTTTTGGGGACCAACAACTTCTGTTATTTTACTTAAATTTAACACTCCTGCAAGATGCATTAATTTTCCATTACCTTTTTCAAGTAACTCCCTTGATTTAACAGCACCCTCTTCAAAAGATTCAACATTATGTATTAAATCTGAATCAGGAAGGATGGTTGAAGCTCTTTCATATCTAATATATTTTATTCCAGCTTTTTCGCTGCTTTCAATGGCAGTTTCTGTGGCCACAGCTGCAAAAGGATGTGTGGCATCAATTAAAGTATCGATATTTTTTTCCTTAATCAGTTCAACAAAATCCTCTTCCTTCAATGCATGTGTGATAACTTCAGTTGCACCAGCATTTTCGGCAATTTTTCCACCATAATCTGTAACTGTGGTAGCTAAAATATAATTATTATCATCCCGGCTTAAAAATTCAATAACTTTAGTTGCATCAGATGTACCTGACATCACAATATATCTCATTTAATTTCCTCCAAATATGATTGTACTTAACTATTAATTTTATTAAAAATGATTTATAGTATTTTTGTAATGGAAAGATAAAATTTCTATAAAAATAATTAAAAAAAGAAGGGTAGTTATATAATAGCATTTTCAAATCTTCTGATAATTCTTTCTGCAACAAATATTGTTAATGCTATTATAATTATTGGAATCCATGAGATTAATGGTATTGATGTCGTATGGAAAATGCTTTGCAAGAACGGCACGTATATAGCACACAGCTGTAGGATAAATGATACTAAAACCGCTATAATTAAAGTCTTATTTTTTTCATCGCTTCTGGACCTGCAATTGAACACATTGAATAGTTGATATATTACAAATACAGTGAATGCACAACTGCTTGCAAGTAATTGTGTTGAACCAATACTTAATTCATAAACATATAAACCCAGTGTACCGAGGGCCATGACAATTCCTATAATGCTTATATGTGTCAGGTTATTAATGGACAAAATGTTTTCATCGCTAGGTGCGACATTCATTATGTTTCTGTCTGATGCTTCCACACCCAATGATTGTGCAGGTGGACCGTCCATAATGATATTAATCCATAATAATTGCACGGGATTAAATGGTAAAGGTAACACCATAATTGATGAAGCAAGTATTACAAGTATTGCAGCAATGTTGGTTGATAACTGGAATTTGATGAAACGTTTGATATTGGAATATATTGTTCTTCCTTCCTTTACAGCATAGATTATTGTGGAGAAGTTATCATCCTCCAGAATCATGTCACTTGATTCTTTTGCTACATCAGTACCCGAACCCATACTCACCCCTATGTTTGCAGCAGTAAGTGCAGGTGCATCGTTCACACCATCACCGGTCATTGAAACGATTTCATTGTTTTCTTTGAGAGCTTTAACTATTTTCAGTTTCTGTTCTGGAAATACCCTTGCAAATACATTTACTTCATTAACAATATCTCTAAATTCGGATTCGGACATAGCATCCATTTCTTTTCCAGTGATTGTTTTTTCGTAATTGCTTATACCTACAAGTTTTGCAATTGAAGAAGCGGTATTCTTATGATCTCCAGTAATCATTTTCACGGTTATGCCAGCATTTTTACATGTTTCAATAGATTCTTTAACACCCTCTCTAGGTGGATCCATCATTCCGACAATACCTGTATAAGTTAAATCATTCTCAAGTTCCTTTATTGAATAGTTTGTGTAGTCATCCACTTTTTTATATGCAAACATGATTACTCTTAAAGCATCATTGGTAAATTCCAGAACCTTATCATTTATGATTTTTCTAGTGTCGTTATCTAATGATTTGACGTCGCCATCAAAACTTATGAATTTACATTTATTCAATAATATTTCGGGAGCACCCTTAACCAGAACGTATTCCTGGGAATCGATTTTGTTAATGGTTGTCATTCTTTTTCTGGAACTGTCTAAAGGAATTTCATGGAGTCTTTCATATTCCAAACTCTCCATATTATCCAACGAATGTTCCAATATGGAAATGTCGGTTGCATCACCAATTTTTTTATCAGAAGTTATTTTTGCATTATTACATAACTGTCCTATTGTTTTGGTCATATTTTTGTCTGAAATAAATTCGTTGGTAACTGTTAATTTGTTGAGCGTTAGAGTTCCCGTTTTGTCAGTACATATTACAGAACAGGAACCTAATGTTTCCACTGCAAGTAACTTACGTATAATGGCTTTATTTCCTGCCATTTTTTGCATTCCTAATGCAAGTGTTAATGTAAGTATTGCAGGTAAACCTTCAGGTATGGCAGCAACAGCCAACGAAACGGCTGTCATGAATGTGTTTGCCATAGGAATCCCCTGTAGAGTTTCCAGGACAAATATTAAAATACAGATTATCACGGAAAATATGCTTAATGTTTTACTTAAAGTTTCTATTTTTATTTCCAAAGGAGTTTTATCTTTATTTTCCTCCTGAATCATTGAAGCTATTTTACCCATTTGTGTTTCCATACCTGTTTGGATTACAACACCTTTGGCTCTACCATTGGAAACACCAGTATTCATATATGCTATGTTGTTGTTTTTATTTTCAGTATCTATATCCGATGTTTTATGAACAGGCAGGGATTCTCCCGTGATGGATGACTCATCTATCTTTAAGTTATATGTTTCGATAAGCCGTAAATCTGCAGGTATGGTGTCCCCTTCTTCAAGTATTACAATATCACCAATAACCAAATTTTGGGCATCGATTTCCTCTTTTTTAGAATCTCTTAGAACAATTGTTGTTTTTGATGTCATGGACTTTAACTTTTCCATTGCATTTTGTGCTTTGTTTTCCTGCCTATAGCCCAAAACAGCATTCAATATTACAACAAAAAAGATTACTCCTGCATCAATAAAGTCACGTATCAATAAAGAGATTATGCCCGCAATAATCAGAAGTACAGTTAACGGTTCTGTAAACTGTAATAAAAATTTTTTTAATTCACTTTCTTTTTCTTTCTCTTTTAAAGTGTTTTTACCATATTTTTCCAAACGCTCTTCTGCTTCTGCCGTTGTCAATCCATTTTGATTTGTATCCAGTTTCGCCAATACTGAAGATGCGTTTTCTCTTTCCCATTTCATTTTATCTACTCTCTTTATGTAAATAAAAAGCAGTTCTTTTATAATTCACCAAATTTAATTTTTTCTGAAGGTTGTAATTAATTTCTTCCGTAAAAAATGGCTTTATGATTATGTCTGACTTGTATTTCAATCCTAAATTCAAAATGTCTCTTTGTAATTCTTCCGGAGGTCTTATTGAATAAATCAAATCAGCATTTTCATAAATGTTGTCTGTTGGATTAGTAATGTCATCCTTTATGATTTCATTGTTGGAAGGATAAATATCCACCAGTAAAATTTCAGTCTTGGGCAGGTTCTCTTTAAGAATATTACTTGGTTCAACTATTTTTCCAACTCCTACCTCAACTATTTTATGGCTATTATAATAATTATTAATAATGTACTCAGTAAAATTAGACCAAACACTGCTCATGTTTATTCACTTTATCATTTTTTTTAATAATTTACAATAATAATTGTATTTTTATGTATTCTATTAGTTATGATTTTCTAATTTATAATTTCATTCTTTTTATCATCACATCAAAAAAAATTAATTAATTTTCCATAACTTTGTGTTAAGCTTTTTATTTCTAATTTGGTTAATTTTTTAGCAGGTTTTACAACATACTTCTATAAAGGTAATTTTTAGTAAATTATTAATTGATGTGTAAATATAATAATGTATAGTTTTTCAAGTATTTTACAAAGCAAAAGTGCATACTATGATTATCAGAGATTTTAGATTGTCCGATATTGATGATGTTTTAGCAATTGAATATGAGGCATTTCCTGACCCCTATCCTGTTGATATTCTAATAAAATTACATCAGGGTGGGGCAGGATTTGCCGTTGCAGAACTGGGCAGGCATGTTGTGGGCTATGTCATTTTCTGGATTAGGGAAGGTAAGGGTCATATTATTGCTATAGCTGTAAATTCTAATTATAGAAACATGCATGTCGGTTCATTGTTGTTGGAAAAAACATTACAGATCTTTTTTTCAAATAATATTAATGTAATTGGATTGGAAGTTAGAAAATCAAATACTCATGCCATTAATTTTTATTTAAAACACGGTTTTGTTAAAGTCAGGGAAGAAGATGATTATTATGGTGATGGTGAATCTGCCATAATAATGCAATACAGGAAAGATGATTGTTGATTATTATTTTAGTCGGCTATATTTTTCCGTAACTTTTTTTTATTATTAAGTTCAATATATAAATATTAGGGATGGACAAGTGATAATTTTAAGAATAATATTTTATAATATGGTTAAATAATTGTTTTATTCTTTAAAAAAATTCATATTAATTTTTATTAATTAATTTAAAAAGGATTATGTGTTTAATTTTTAATTATTCATTGTTTGAATTCTTTTTTTATGAATAAAAATTTATATGGCTGTATTATGGAAAAAATATTATTTTCAACAAGTTATTCACTATCTATTTGATTATTAACTGATAAATGATGCAGATACATTAATACAGTATCTTATTAAAAATTAATCGGGGTTAAAAGATGATAAGAACTGCAAAATTAGCGTTGGAAGACGGTACAATTTTAGAAGGTGAAGGTTTCGGAGCAGAAACAATTAAGGCTGGAGAAATTGTATTTTCAACCTCAATGACAGGTTATGTTGCAGCATTAACTGATCCTTCTTTTAAAGGTCAGATACTGATGTCAACATATCCCTTAGAAGGAAATTATGGAGTATCTTCTGAATGGTATCAATCAGAAGGAATAAAGGCTGAAGCATATGTGGTAAGACAAGTTTGTAATGAACCTTGTCATCCAAAATCTGAAAAATCATTATCCGAATTTTTAGAAGAATATGATGTTCCTGGAATTAGTGGAATAGATACAAGAGCATTAACATTAAAAATCAGAGAATTGGGTTCAATGAAAGCAATTGTTGCTAATGTTGATGTTAGTGATGAAGAATTGCTTAAAATGCTGGAAGAACAACCACGTCTTGAAGAAATGAATCTTGTAGAAAAGGTTACAGTCAAAGAACCTAAAGTTCTACAGGAAAGAAAAGAATATAATGTTGCAGTATTGGATTGTGGTGTTAAAAAGAATATTACCGATCATTTAATTGCACAAGACGTTGGGGTAATTGTGGTTCCTGCAACTACCAGTGCTCAAGAGATATATGATTTGGATGTTGATGGTGTACTGGTATCAAGTGGGCCTGGAAATCCTGAAAACGTAGAAAAAATTCAGGATACTATAAAGGAAATATCACAAAAGATGCCTATTGCAGGAATTTGTTTAGGTCAACAGATAATCGCATTAACCTTTGGTGCCAAAATATTTAAAATGAAATTTGGACACAGAGGATCAAATCAACCTGTTCAGGATTTAAAAACTGGAAGAGTGTACATGACATCACAAAATCACAGTTTTTCAATTGATGCTGATTCTATTGACGAAACTGATTTGGAAATTACTCAAATCAATTTAAACGATGGAACACCAGAAGCTATAAAACACAAAACATTACCTATTTCTTGTATTCAATACCACCCAGAAGCAGGACCGGGGCCACATGATTCTAAAGTATTCTTTGACAATTTTGTAAACACGATTAAAGAATATAAGGGGAAGATAAATTAAACTATTTTTTTCAGGAGTTAAAAAAATGCCAAAGGATGAAAGTATTAAAAAAGTATTAATTATTGGATCAGGACCTATTCAAATTGGACAAGCAGCAGAGTTTGATTATTCAGGTTCACAAGCATGTAAATCTTTACGTGAAGAAAATATTGAAACGGTACTAGTTAACAGTAACCCTGCAACAATACAGACTGATATAGATTCTGCAGATAAAGTATATGTGGAACCTTTAACAGCAGAGATAGTTGCAAAAATCATAGAAAAAGAGCAGGTGGATGCAATATTACCGACAATGGGTGGACAAACAGGTTTAAATATTGCAGTAGACCTTGACAAAATGGGTGCACTTGACGGAATTAAAGTACTCGGATCACCAATTCAAACAATTAAAGATGTAGAAGACAGAGATTTGTTTGCAGAATTTATGGACAGATTAAATGAACCTATACCTAAGTGTCATGCAGTAAATTCCTTGGAAGAAGCATTCCAAGCTGTTGAAGACATTGGTTTTCCTGTAATTGTAAGACCTGGATTTACTCTTGGAGGTACTGGTGGAGGTATTGCAAACAATAAAAAAGAATTTGAAGAAATCGTTATTCATGGATTGGATATGAGTTTCAACGACCAGGTATTGATAGATGAATCAGTTCTTGGATGGCAGGAAATAGAATATGAAGTAATGCGTGATAAAAACGATTCATGTATAATTGTTTGTAACATGGAAAATGTAGATGCTATGGGAATACACACTGGAGAAAGTATTGTAGTTGCACCGACACAAACATTATCCGATGAAGATAACCAAAAACTAAGAAATGCATCAATCAAAATCATCAAAGCATTAGGTATTCAGGGTGGATGTAACATCCAATTTGCTCTACATCCAGAAACCAGGGAATATAAAGTAATTGAAGTAAACCCTAGGGTAAGTAGAAGTAGTGCACTGGCAAGTAAAGCAACAGGTTACTCAATTGCAAAGGTATCTTCAAAAATTGCATTGGGTATGACTCTGGATGAAATCAGAAATGATATTACCAAAGAGACTCCAGCATCATTCGAACCTGCTGTGGATTATGTTATTACTAAAGTACCTAGATGGCCGTTTGATAAATTTAAAACCAGTTCCGGTGAATTAGGAGTGCAAATGCAATCTACCGGTGAAGTAATGTCCATCGGTAGAACAATTGAAGAATCATTACAAAAAGCAATACGTTCTTTAGATATTGATCAGGAAGCATTCGAATACACCCAATACACTGACTATGACCTTGAACATGCAACAGACCAAAGATTATTCCATATTTACTCAGCAATTAAGGATGGAAGGGACATCCAAGAATTAGCAGACATCACAAAAATCAGTCCGTTCTTCCTAAACAAAATAAAAAGCATAGTCGATTGTGAAAATTATATACAAGAAACCGGTGCGGATATTCTCAAAGACGAAAAAATGTTTAGAAAAATCAAACAGTACGGTTTCTCTGATAAACGTTTAGGTGAACTGTTGGATTTAACAGAAGATGAAGTTTCAGAAGCTCGCCATGCAATAAATCTTGCACCAGAATATAAAATGGTTGATACATGTGCGGCCGAATTTGAAGCAAAAACACCATACTACTACGGAACATACGATTCCCCATCAGACATGAAAACATCAGACAATAAAAAAATAGCAGTTCTTGGTGCAGGTCCAATCAGAATCGGTCAGGGAATAGAATTTGATTACTGTTGTGTACATGCAGCACTGGCACTAAAAGATGAAAATGTTGAAACAATACTTATTAACAATAACCCCGAAACAGTAAGTACTGATTATGACATTTCAGATAGACTATACTTCGAACCATTAACAAAAGAAGATGTATTAGCAGTATTGGAACAAGAAAAACCTGATGGAGTAATCGTTCAATTTGGTGGACAAACATCAATAAACCTTGCAGAAAGTCTTAACAAAGCAGGAATTAAAATACTCGGTACTCCGTTTGAAAGTATTGACATGGTGGAAGACAGGGAACAATTCACTGAAGTACTTAATGAACTGGGAATTCCACAGGCAGATTACGGTATTGCAAATTCATTTGATGAAGCAAGGGATGCAGCTCATTCCATAGGTTTCCCTGTATTGGTCAGACCATCATACGTACTTGGTGGACGTGCAATGGAAATAGTCTATGATGACAATGAACTTGAAGAATATATGAAAGAAGCCGTAAAAGTATCCAAAGAACATCCAATTCTTGTTGATAAGTTCCTAGAAGATTCCATTGAACTGGATGTGGATGCATTATGTGACGGTGAAGATGTATATGTATGCGGAATAATGGAACATATCGAAGAAGCAGGAATTCACTCCGGTGATTCAGCATGTGTAATTCCTCCACAATCTGTATCAAAAGAAATAATTGATCAAGTTGAGGACTACACCAGAAAATTAGCATTAAAACTTGGAGTTGTTGGTTTAATTAACATACAATATGCTATTAAGATGGAACCTGAACCAAAATTATACATTATTGAAGCAAACCCAAGGGCTAGTCGTACAGTTCCATTTGTAAGTAAAGCAATAGGAATTCCGATTGCAAAAATAGCTTCAAAAATAATGTTAGGTGCAAAACTTTCAGACTTTGATTTAGTAAACTATGCTGACATCAAACACGTTGCTGTTAAAGAATCAGTATTCCCATTCCTTAAAATCCCTAAATCCGATTCCGTTTTAGGTCCTGAAATGAAATCCACTGGGGAAACAATGGGTATAGACAAAAACTTTGGTTTAGCATATTATAAATCACAATTGTCAGCAAGCAATAATTTACCTACAGAAGGTAAAATATTCATTAGTGTACGTGATTTGGATAAACCAAAAATTGCACCAATCGCTAAAAAAGCCAAAGAATTGGGCTTTGACTTAATTGCTACTAAAGGAACTGCCGAAGCAGTGGATGATGTTGACATGAATATCATCAGGAAAGTAAGTCAAGGTTCTCCTAATATCAGAGATGCAATGCTCAATGGGGAAGTTGCATTCTTAATCAATACTCCTAGTGGTAAACAATCCGCCGATGACGGATATATTATTAGAAGATTGGCTGTAGAATTGGGTATTCCATATGTAACCACCATTGCAGCTGCAAATGCAGTATTAAAAGCTATTGAAGAAGCAAGTAATGGTGAACTAACAGTTAAATCATTAAATGAATATGCTGAATAAGCATTCTAATAATTAACCTCCCTTTTATAACCTTTTTTTGAGATGATTTTACATATGATAACTATTAAGAATGGTTTGGTTTTAACTGGACATACACTAAAAGCAGTAGAAACAAATGTAATAATAAACGATGAAGGACGTATAATTAAACTATCACCTAATGATGAAGATGGTGAAATAATCGATGCCACAGGTTGTATTGTGTTACCTGCATTTATAAATGCACATATTCATATAGGTGACTCTATATCAAGGGATGTCGGTGATGGTTTATCAATAAAAGAACTGGTTGAACCACCACATGGACTTAAACATCAAATACTCTCAAAGGCATCCGATGCTGAAATAATAGATGCAATGCATGAAACTGCAAAGGAAATGCTGTATTCTGGAACAAGTACGTTTATTGACTTCAGAGAAGGGGGTATTAAAGGAATAAACTTGTTGAAACAGGCAATATATGATCTACCAATTAACGCTTGCATTCTTGGAAGAAGTGATAAATATTATGATCCATCAACAACACCTGAAGAAGCAAGATTAATCACACGGGAGTTACTGCAGCATTGTGATGGAATAGGATTAAGTGGAGTTCAAGATGTTGATTCGGAAATAATGCTTCAAATTGCTGAAGTCTGTAATCAGGAAGACAAATTAGCGGTAATACACGTGGCAGAATACTATGAACTCCAAGAAACATCCGTACAATTAACAAATCAAACAGAAATAGAACGAGCATTAAAAGCTGGATTTACAACAATTGTACATGCAACTCATCCAATACTGCAGGACCTCGAGTTGATGGAAGCAACAAGTCCTGTCGTAGTGGCATGTCCACGATCAAATGGTATGTTGTCTGTCGGTGTTCCACCAGTAAGTGCATATGTGGAAAACGATATTGATGTGGCACTGGGAACGGATAATGTGATGTTTAACCAGCCGGATATGTTTAGAGAAATGGAATATACACTCAAGGCAGTTCGCGGGTCATATAAAAACAAGATAACAGCATATGACATATTAAAAATGGCAACAATCAATGGATTTAAAATATTGGGTAAAGATATAAGTATAAAAGAAGGAAATGTATCGGACATTTTAATAATAAAACGTAAATCTGATGATCCTTACCTATCCATTGTAAACAGATCATCTCCTGAAGATATAATGAACTTTATAATGGGAAATCAGATGTAATAATTAATCTGATTCAACAAACTCTTTTTTATTTTCTTTTTTATTCTTCATTTCCAGTCTGTTTTTTTCTTCAAGTTCTTTTGATGATATTAAATGATTCATCAATTTATTTCTGATATTATCAGGTATTAAATTACTTTCCTGTTTAATATAATCATAATATAACATCACACAGTTACCATTTAATCTTAATTGACCGTTTTGCCAAACTTCCTGTGAAAGTGTTAAGGAACTTTTTGAAATTTTGGTAATATACGTTCTAATTTCCACATCATAACCAAAATATACTGGTTTAATAAAATTAAAATCCATATGAACCAATATCAAATTCCATTTTTTATATGTTAGATCATGACTTGGATTGAATAAAGTATATAATGGGCTTCTTGCAGATTCAAACCAATGTGGAATAACTGTATTGTTAACATGTCTTAGGGCATTCATATCGCTTATGCTTGGAGAAATAATAGTTTTAAACATAGACTTTGCTTCCTAAAAAAAAATTAATATTTGGGCGGTTAATTAATTTGAATTACTTGAAGTATTTGTACTGTCATACTTTGTTGAATTGGTGATATTAATGGTTACATTAGATGAATTTGTGGTATTCGTTACGGTTTTCGTCTTTGTAACTGGTTTTGGAATGTACAATTCAATCGTAATATTGGCTGCTTCAAAACCTTTTTCATCTATTACTCCAATAACATCGACGGGTGTAACCATTGATGATGGAAGAACCTGTTTACTAAATTCTTCTCCAATGTGGTTACTACCACAAAATGCACCACAACCTAAAGCGCAGAGACTTATTAACAGTATGACAAGAATTCCACCATATGAATTTTGTTTCATAATATCAGGAATATGGTTGTTTTTTATACTACTGTAACAGATTTTGCCAGATTTTTTGGTTTATCTGGATCTATATCCTTTTCTACACTAATGTGGTATGATAATAATTGTAAATCAATGATATAAATTAATGGTGCAATTAACTCATCAATTATTGGATTAAATAATAGTTTATCATGAACATCATCGATTTGAGTATCTTCTTCAGAACCTAAAATAATCATATGGGCTCCTCTTGCCCTTATTTCTTCAAGGTTGTTGTATGTCTTAGCATAACTTGGTCCTGGAGGCAGGATTCCCACTACTGGTATTCCATCTTCTATTAATGCCAATGGGCCATGTTTTAATTCTCCTGCAGGATATCCTTCGGCATGTATGTAAGTGATTTCTTTAAGTTTCAATGCACCTTCCAAAGCGGTTGGATAATTGAATCCTCTACCTATATAGAAGAAATCTTTTGCAGTTTTATATTTCTTAGCTATTTTTTTAATGTCGTTTTCACGTTCCAATGATTCTTCCGCAAGTTCTGAGATGGAATATAATTTTTCAATAAGTTCATCATTTTCACTAAGATGTGCAACCAACAGGTAAATACATATTAATTGGCTGATGTATGTTTTTGTTGCTGCAACACCTATTTCCGGACCTGCTCTGGTAAATATTACATGGTGTGCTTCTCTTGTAATTGAACTGCCCACAACATTTACTATTGCAAGAGTTTCTGATACTTTTTTGGCAACTTTTAGTGCGTTGATGGTATCAGCAGTTTCTCCGGATTGTGTTATGAATATTACCAGTGTGTGGTCATCAAGTGTGTTTTGGAAGTATTCGAATTCACTTGCCAATATTACTTCTGTTGGTATGTGTAACTGTGTTTCAATCAGGTATTCTCCAATTAATGATGCGTGGTAACTGGTTCCACAGGCTACAAAGCATATTCTATTGAAATTTTTAAACTTGCTCACAATTTCCTTGATTTTTGGAGATTCTGATAAAGTGTCTCTAATTACTTGTGGTTCTTCAAATATTTCTTTGAGCATGAAATGGTCGTATCCTCCTTTTTCAGCCATTTCAGGATCCCAGTCAATTTCAACTATTTCTTTTTGGATTTCATTCAGGTTTTTATCCATAATGGTTACTTTATCCTTTTCCAATTGGATTATTTCATTGTCTTCTAGGTATATGACGTGTCTGGTTTCGTTTAAAATTGCAGGAACATCTGATGCTAAGAAATTTCCTTCTTCTGAAACACCAACTATTAATGGGCTTTCTTTTCTTGCTCCAATGATTTTATCCGGTTCTTCGGTACTTATTACTGCTAGTGCATATGAACCTGATAGTTTATTTATTGCAAGTTGTGTGGATTTAAGCAGGTCATTGCCTTCATTCATATATCTTTCTATTAGGTGTGGTATTATTTCAGTATCTGTTTCTGATTTGAATACATGTCCTTCTTGTTGAAGTTCCATACGTAACTCTTTGTAGTTTTCTATAATTCCATTGTGTACAACACTAATTTTATTGTCACAGCTACAATGTGGGTGAGCATTTTCCTTTGTAGGGTTTCCGTGTGTTGCCCATCTTACATGTGCAATTCCTACATTTCCATCAATTTCTTTAAGATGTATCTTTTCATCTACTTCTTTTATTTTTCCACTACCTTTTTTAACGTTTATCTTGTCTGTTACGGTAGCAATCCCCACGGAATCGTAGCCTCTATATTCTAATTTTTTAATAGAATCAATTATGGTAGGTGCTACTTCCTTATTTAATATACATCCAACAATTCCACACATTATATAATCACCTAATCAATATTTTTAGATTCTTTTCTTTTATAGTATTGTTATATATTATTTAATTCATATATTATAATACTTATGATTTACAAAGATAATATTAACTAAAAAAGATATCAATATTACTTTTTAATTATATCTTTCAAAAATTTTTTGTGGAATTTAATATGAGTGACGTTAATAGAGAATTACTTTATGCAGGTAAAGCTAAAGATATTTACAAATCTGAAAATGAAAATGAAGTTATCATTAAATTTAGGGATGACATTACTGCAGGAGATGGAGCTAAAAAAGATACTCTCAGTAAAAAGGGTTATTGTAACGTTTTAATCTCTGCAAAATTGTTTAAAGTTTTAGAAGATAATGGTGTGGCAACACAATTCATTGAATTGTTGTCTACTGATGAAATGAGAACCAAATCCCTGGAAATGATTCCTTTAGAAGTAATTTGTAGAAATATTGCAACGGGAAGTTTATTAAGAAAATATCCCTTTGAAGAAAATCAAAAATTAGACCCTCCAATAATACAATTTGACTATAAAAATGATGAATATCATGATCCGATGTTAAATGACAGTATCATTAAGGCATTAGGAATAGCCACTCAAGAAGAACTTGATGAAATCCGTGAAATAACCTTGAAAATTAACAAGATTTTATCAGATTATTTAATTGAACGTGGAATTATCTTAGTGGATTTCAAACTGGAATTTGGTAAAGATTGTGATGGAAACATAATCTTAGGTGATGAAATAAGTCCAGACACTACAAGATTATGGGATTCAGAAACTTATGAAAACTTTGATAAGGATATTTACAGAAAAGGTGAAGAAGGAGTTGTAGATGCTTATCTTAAAGTAGTCAATTTGGTATTGTCTGATGATGAAAAAGAAAAATGGAACGTTGAACAAATATAATTAGTAAGTAGGAAGGCGTTATTATGAATTATAATGTTGAAGTAAAAACCAGTTTAAAAAAAGGAATGTTAAATCCGGAAGCATCAACAATAGAAAAAGCTTTATCTTTACTTAATTTTGAAGTAAATAATACAAAAACTATTAATATTATTCAATTTACTTTAAAAGCAGATTCTAAAGAGGATGCTCTTGCACAGGCTGACGAAATGTGTCAGAAATTATTATGTAATCCTGTTATTCATGATTATGAAATAAATGTATGTGAGGAATAAGATTGACAGATGTGTCTGATGTTAATGTAGGTATTATTAGGTTCCCAGGTACAAACTGTGATAGGGATATTGAATATGCAGTTAACCTGGTTGGTGCTAAATCTAATTATATTTACTGGAACGAAAGTGATTTATCCAAAATGGATGTAGTAATTATTCCTGGTGGTTTTTCATACGGAGATTATTTAAGGGCTGGTTCAATTGCTGGTATTACTCCAATCATATCTGCAATAAAAGAATTCGCTAAGGAAAATAATCCTGTTCTGGGAATATGTAATGGTGCTCAAATTCTCGGAGAAATAGATTTGGTCCCTGGTGTATTTATCGAGAACGAAAATGCAAAATTTATTTGTAAAAGTAAAAAACTTGAAGTTAAAACAACAAGAACTCCATTTACTAAATTATACAAAAAAGGTGACATCATAGATTTACCTATTGCCCATAAGGAAGGAAGATATTATACTGATAATTTAGAAGAGTTATATGATGACGATCAGATTGTATTAACTTTTGATGATGGAAATCCAAACGGTTCTTTGGATGCAATTACAGGAGTATGTAACAAGGAAGGTAATGTAGTTGCAGTAATGCCACATCCTGAAAGAGCAGTTGAGGATTTATTACGTTCTAAAGATGGTTTAAAATTCTTTGAAAGTTTCTTAGATTAATTTTCAATCTATTTTTAATCTTTTTTTCAAAAAAAGCATATTAATTAACTTTAATAATTATTATTGACTCGATTAAAAAATCAATATAACAAATATAATATATTAAATAAAAAAACTAAAAAAAGGATGATATAAATGACAGTATATATGATAGGAGCAGGACCTGGAGATCCTGATTTAATAACAGTTAAAGCGGTAAAAATATTAAAAAAAGCTGATGTAGTTTTATATGACAGTCTTGCAAACGATGTGTTACTGGATTATGCTCCAGAGGATGCAGAAAGAATTTATGTTGGAAAAAGGGCTGGAGAACATTACAGAAAACAGCCAGAAATCAACCAAATTTTAATTGAACAAGGAAAAAAACACGAAAACGTTGTGAGACTTAAAGGTGGAGATCCATTCATCTTTGGACGTGGAGGAGAGGAAGAATTAGCTCTTCTTAAAGAAGGAATCGATGTGGAATTTGTATCTGGAATAAATTCTGCAATAGGTTCAGCAACAGGTATTGGATTACCATTAACCCACCGTGCAATTGCAACAAGTTTAACATTAGTCACAGGACACGAAGATCCACAAAAAACAGAAAAACAAGTAAACTGGGACTATACTGCTGATACAATTGTAGTTTTCATGGGTGTAGGATTACTTAAGAAATATGTACCAAAATTGTTACAATACAAATCTCCGGATACTCCTGTATGTGCAATTGAAAACGGTACACTACCTAATCAAAAAATAATCACTGGTACTCTTGGAGACATTACTGAAAAAGACATTAAACCTCCTGCATTAGTTATCATAGGTGAAGTTGTAAACATATACTTAGAATGTGAAGAATTAAGGAGTAAATTTCAATAATGTCAACTGATGGTTTTAATAATAAGAAAGTTGTTGTTACAAGACCTGTGGAACGTTCAGAGTCATTGGCAAAGATTATCAGCCAGCACAATGGACAACCGGTAATAGTTCCAACTTTGGAATTGCAGTTAGTTAAATCAAAGGAACTGTTGTATATTGCTGATCATATCGATGAATTTGATTGGATAGTCTTTACTTCACCTGCAGGAGTAAAATCCTTTTTCAGTGTATATGAAAAAGATTCCATTCCTTCAAAAATAGCAGTAATCGGTGTTAAAACAGAAGAAGTATTAAATAAATATGGAAAAACTCCTGATTTAATACCTGAAAACTTTACTGCCGAAGGACTTTTGGAATCATTTGATTCTATTGATTTAAAAGGTAAGAAAATTGCTCTGCCACGCACTTTGAGTGCTAGGGATGTCTTGCCGAAAGGTTTGGAAAATTATGGGGCAGATGTGGTTATTGCAGAAGCTTACACTTCCAGTATTCCAAGGGACAAATCCGACATTATCAAATTAATGGAAGATATAATAAATGAAGATGTTGATATCATAACTTTCACCAGTCCGTTAACAGTTCACAATTTATTGGAAGTTATCAAAGAAGAAAAACCGGAAAGATATGATGAGTTTTTAAATAAATTACGTGCTGATGTGGTCATAGCTTCTATCGGTCCGATTACAGGCAAAGCATTAAAACAATACAATCTTCCGGCAATAGAAGCTAGTCGTTATACAGTTAAAGACATGATAGATACATTATTACAAAACATTTAATTTGGGTGAAAAACATGGAAACAATGGTATGGCCAGTATACATGAATTCAAATCATACACGTAAAGAAGGACGTAGATTATCTCTCGAAGAATCAATTGAAGATCCAAAAATCCGTGAAATAAGCCAAGCTTTACGTAGATTAAAATTACAATATACTGTTGAACACAATAAATCCTATCCTGGATCTTGGTGGGAAAATTCTGGACGTGTAATTGTAACACACGAATATGCAACAAAATTAGAGCTTTTACGTAAGATTGCTAAAACAATCAAAATAAATCGTGTCTCTAATTAATCTTATTTTTTTTATTTTTTTAAGGGGCTTTTTATGAGTTCAAACATTAACAACAATTTTGAAGAATCTAGAAATCATATGGATTTGTTATTTAACAAAGCAAAAGACAAAATATTAAATTCCGAAGACATAACTATTTTTACACACACAGACTGTGATGGAATAACAGCAGGCGGAATTTTATCATCAATCCTTGACAAATTGGAGATTGAACATTCTGTGAATTTCGTGGAAATCAATGAAGTGGAATCATTGGAAACAGATACTGATTTAACTATTATTTCTGATTTGGGTGCGGGACAGGATATTTCAAATTTATCCAACAACTCAAATTCTTCATTAATAGTATTGGATCATCACCCGCCAATAAGAAAATTGGGAACTCAGTTCAAAGGCGATTTGATTGAAATAAATCCAAATTATTATGGATTGGATGGTTCATACACGATTTCTGGTGGAGGATTGTCTTATTTATTGGCAAAATCTTTTCATTTCTATGATTTAAGCTGGATGGGTATTTTAAGTGCTGTAGGTGATATGCAAAACAGTATGACTGGAAAATTAAGAGGTTTAAATCGGGAAATACTTAAGGATTCCACTGAAGTGGGCTGTGTAGATTACGTAAATGACCTTTTATTATACGGCAGACATACAAGACCTTTATTTGTTGCACTATCATACTTTGGGGATATTAATTTGCCATTGACAAATAACAGAAATGAATGTATACATTTTTTAGAAAATCTGGATATTCCTGTAAAAAATGATTTGGGTACTGTAAGGTACTTATGTGATTTGAACATGGATGAAAAGGGTAGGCTTTTCACGGAATTATTGAAGATGATGACGAGGGCAGTACCTGATAAGTACGTAAAATACGTTCCTAAATTAATCTCAGGGGAATCATATGAATTTACCTTTGAGGAAGATTATACTTCATTCAAGGATGCTAGTGAATACAGTACGGTCATAAATGCTTGTGGTAGAAATGGAAGGCATGAACTTGGAATGGAAGTAATCAAAGGAAAGAGATTTGAAATTGCAAGCGAATTGGATAAGTTGGTCAAAGAACACAAGGCTTATTTGGCACAGAATCTATCGAAAATACAGGAAGCAAACAACGTTGAAATATTGGAAAATATACAATATTTTGATGGAAGTGGAATAAAACCGAGTGTGGTTGGAACCATCGCAGGAATGTTGCTTAGCAATTATGACTGGCAAAAGCCGATAGTTGGTTACACACATATCGATTCTGATGAACCTGGATATAAAGTGTCTTTAAGATGTTCTAAATTATTGGGCTATGAAGGCATACATTATGGTAATCTTGTAAGGGAAATATCCAAGAAGTGTGGCGGTTCTGGTGGAGGACATAGTGTAGCTTGTGGTGCATATATACCTGAAGATGAAATTGGCCATTTCATTGAGTTATTGAATAATTCGGTAACTATAAATTAAAAAAATAACAATAATAGTCATTTAAAAATTATCTAATGCGGTTTTAGATTATTACATGGTCATTTATACTTCTATAAAAGTTTAAATAAAATCAATAATATATTATTATTAACAATAAAATATTTTTACATATTGAAAAGTATACTAAATAGGTGCAATAAGAATGAGGATTTTTAAAAATAAAGGAGAATTCACAAAATTCCAAATATTAGCAAAAATAGCTCAACAAGAACCACATCTTAAACAAAAAGATATAGCCGAAGAATTAGGAATTACGGTTCAAGCTGTTTCTGAAAACATTAAAACCCTGGTTAAAGAGGGATATGTCGAAACAGGAAGTTCCAATTTTAGATATAAAATAACAAAATATGGAATCGATAAAGTTAAAACAGAGGCAATTAACCTCAAAGCCTATTCGGATATGGTTTTAAATACCATGAATGGATACAAATCCATCTGGCCAGCGATAGCAGCCGAAGATTTACATCAAGGTGAACAAGTATGGTTAAATATGGATGATGGTATACTATACGCAGATACTGAAGATAAATCCGGAGCATATGCAGAAGTGTTTAGTGATGCTTTGGAAGGAGAGGATGTTACTTTAATCAATTTAGGTGGGGAAATTGATTTGGTTCCTAAAGATGTAGTCATCGTAAAAATCCCTCCAATTTCAGAAGGTGGATCAAGAGTGTGTGATATGGACAGAATCCAGGAAATATATTCCCAAGATTTTGATAGAATAGGAGTACTGGGAACCAGTGCAAGAGCTATAACAAATCACTTGAACGTATATCCCGATTTTGAATTTGCAACAGCATCCGCTACAGCAAGTGCTGCAGAAAAAGGTTTAAGAGTTTTAGTATTTTCAGTAGGTAAAATGACTAATAGGGTAATTTCAAAATTAGAAGAAAAAGGTATAGTTTATACGATTGAAGATGTTAAAAAAGTATAAACTCTATTTTTACTATTTTTTTTAAAAATTATATTTAATTCCGGATGTATTGATTTTAGTTTTTATACATTTTTCTATGTTAATGTCGGGGGTATCTGATAAACAAAACGCAGTATTTCCCAGCATAGCCATTGAAGAACATATACTTTCCTCATCCATTATGTCTAAAATTTCTCTCAATTCAGGTTTAATTAATTCTGCATTCTCTGAGAATTGTCTGGATAACTTCATAAAGTTTTCAACACTTGGATTTAAAAGCAGTGAATTAAGCAACTTCTTTCCACTGGCATTAATTTTTTTTTGAAATGTTGGGTTTTCAATAAAGTCTCCTGTATTTAATGCACTTAAAGTTTTTGTTATTACATAAACCGGTTTTGTTATAGGAATTTTATCTATTTTAGCAAGAACTGGTGAACCTTCTTTTAATCTTATAACCATCCCTCCATGCATTTCAGAAATTACATCTCCAAGTCCGCATGATTCTGAAATTTCGGTCAAATGAGCCAGTTCTCCACATTTATTAAATGAAATATTTAATCCCAGTAATTTGGGTAAAGTAAAACTCACACCCAAAGCAAATCCTGCACTGGTTCCGAATCCGGCACTAATGGGTAAATTGGTTTGATGGTTTATACAAATGTCATAGTCACTTAAGTCAAGTTCGTATTGTTGACTTAAGATATCAATTGCTCGGGGACTGATGGTATTTTTCATGCTTTTCTTATTGTTTAATTTTATGGTTATCTTTCCAGAACCTTCTTTCAGGGATGTTTCCGTAATAACTCCCTCATCCAATGCAATTCCAGCACCTCTGGAACCTTTCAGTATGGGATTTTCATTATTTACAATTTCAAAAAAACCTGTAATATGTGCCGGAACGAATACTTTAAGTTTATTAATCATATACTTATTTATATTTTTCTTTCCATAAATAACATATATATATAAAATTTTTATGAGAATATTCAGGAGTATTATTTAATGTCTGAAAATTTAAGAATAGATTTACATACACACAGTATATTTAGTGATGGGGAATTATTACCATCAGAACTAGCTAGACGTGCAGACGTATTGGGTCACAAGGCATTGGCAATTACTGATCACGTCGATGCTTCAAACATACAAGTTGCTTCACAAATTGCTGAGGCAGTTAATGATATCAGAGATAATTGGGATATAAATATCATTCCAGGAGTAGAAATTACTCACGTGCCAATAGAAGTTATTGATAAATTGGCAAACAAGGCAAGAAAATACGGAGCGGAAATCGTAGTTGTTCACGGTGAAACAATAGTTGAACCTGTAAGACCAGGAACAAATAGAATGGCAGCTGAATGTCCGGAAATAGATATTATAGGACATCCTGGATTAATTACAGAAGAAGAAGTTCAAATTGCAGTGGATAATGATGTTTCACTTGAAATAAGTGCACGTAAAGGACATTGTCTGGGTAACGGACACGTGGCAAAACTTGGATTGGAATATGGGGCTAATTTGGTCTTGGATACTGATACTCATGCACCAGATGATTTAATCAACTACGAATTGGCTGAAAGAATAGCAAAAGGTGCAGAAGTTCCTGAGTCAGAAATCCCTAAAATCTTAAAAGATAATCCGGAAAAAATACTTAAAAAACACGGATTATTATAAAAAAAGGAAGCTGAAAATTAATTTAAAACTTTGTAGGTTAAAACTACATCGTTGTCTATTTTTTTAATATTTTTTAATTCTAAATTTACACAATCATCAGGTTCAAATCCCTTTCCATCAACGAAAGTTTTGGAAGATGCGCCACCTAATATTTTTGAACCGATACATATAGATATTTCATCAACCAATCCATCTTTTAACATGGAGAAGTTTAATGTTGAACCGCCCTCTAATAATATTGATTTTATACCATATTCATATAGTTTAATCATGGCTTCTTTTAAGTTAATCTGCATCTGTCCACATACCAGAATGTCACATTTTTTTTCAAGTCTTTTAACATTTTCAGCAGGTGCATTTTCTGAAACGATAACAATTGTTTTTGCATCTTCATTTAATACAAGTGCATCCGGTGGAGTTCTGGCTTTACTGTCAATGATAATTCTAATTGGATTATCTTCAACAGAAGCTTCAATCTTATGGATGGTTAATTTCGGATCGTCAATAATTACGGTATTAATACCAACCATTATGGCATCGTATTTCTTTCTAAGTTTATGAACTCTAATCAGGTCTTCTTTACCGGAAATTTTAAGGGAACTGTCTTTTGTCGCAATTTTACCGTCAACGGTCATTGCAGAATTTAACAGGATGAATGGTTTCAAATTAACACCTACTTATAATCAACTTTCAAAGCCTTCAGAGTATTAATTATGTTTTCTCCGTTTCTAACAGCATTAATTAATACTTCCTTAAATCCCTCTTTGATTAATGAATCATTTTGGATAATCCAAAGAATCAAGTCTGGATGTTCTGTAAGAGTCAGTTGGCTGAAAATTATTTCACGTTTGTCTTGATCCGTAAAAATTGCAATATGTTTTTCTCCATTGTACTCTACTGCTTTGATAGTGATTAGCAAATCTTCATTTTTAACACTAAAATAATCTCCAACTTGTGCCAAATCCTTCACAGAATCTTCAATTTTCTCTAAGTCTTCACTAATCTTATTTTCATATTCCCTTCTTTTTTCAACATATAATTTCAACATTTCATCTTGATTCATACATTCACCTACAGGTTATAAACGTTTATAGCATTTTTTTCGGTTTGTTTTTCTATTTCCTCAAAGTCAACGTGTTTTGTCCTTTCAATTCTTTCAATTGTAAGTCTAATATTGGATGGTTGATTTGCTTCTCCGGATACTGGAGAAAGATATGGACTATCTGTTTCCGTAAGCATGTTCTCTAATGGAACTGCCTTGATGTTTTTCTTATGTTTTTTTGAAAAAAGAGCATTTGTTGCGAAGGATATGTAATATCCACAATCAACTGCTTCAAGAGCGGTACTTTTACCACCACTAAAACAGTGGAAAATAACATCTGGTATGTTATGATATTCTTTAACAATGTCTAAAGCCTGTTTTTCAGCTTCACGAACATGTAAAACAATGGGCATATCATATTCGCTGGCTAATTCCAGCATCTTATGGAAGTTTTTATGTTGTCTTTTAAGTTCATCTTCGGGTCTTTTTTGGCTATAATCCAAACCTATTTCTCCGATAGCTTGTATGTTATCCAGATTTTCTATTATTTGCTTAATTGTTTTTTCAGTTGTTTCTTCAGTATCCTGTCCTGCATAAACTGGATGATAACCCATGGTTGATTGTACAAATCCATCATACTCCTGCTTAAGTTTTAATGTCCGTTCATTTCCATCTATACTTGCACCACAATCAACCAGGTACTTGAATTCTTCTTTACATTTGTTAATTATTTCATCTCTATTGTTATCAAAATCTGTGAAATTCAAATGACAATGTGAGTCAATCATCTTATCATCCTCTTATTTACCAAATCTTCTTTGTCTTTGTGTATATGATCTTATAGCTCTTAAAAAATCAACTTTTCTCAGTTCAGGCCATAAACTATCGGTAAAATATAACTCTGAATATGAAGATTGCCATAATAAGAAACCACTCAATCTTTCTTCACCACTTGTTCTTATTACTAAATTAGGATCTTCCAATCCTGCGGTATAAAGGTTGTCATTAATCATTTCTTCATTGATGTCTTCAGGATCTATTTCTCCAGTTTTGACTTTAGATGCTATTTTCTTGAATGCATCTACAATTTCCACTCTTCCGTCATAGCCCATGGCTATATTTATGAGACGTTTATCGTATTTTTCTGTGGACTTTTCAGCATCCTCAATTGCATTTCTTACCTCTTCAGGGAATAAATCCAATCTACCCACGGCTTTTAATCTTACTTCATTTTTATGAATCTTCTTATTGGTACTTATGCTTAAAAAACTATCCACAAACAATTGCATCAGGTCTTTAACTTCTTCGTCAGAACGTTTAAAATTTTCCGTAGAAAAAGCATATACTGTAACGATGTTTATTCCTAAATCTATACACCATTCCAATACATTTTCCAGGGTATCAACTCCACGTTTATGACCTTCAATTGCATTCATGTTTCCCTGTAGTTTTGAATAACGTCTATTTCCATCCATGATTATTGCAACATGTTTGGGCATTTTGTCTTTTTCCAAATTCCTAGAAATGTACCATTCATAAACAGAGTATAATGGTTGTAATAATATCATTTTAATGATCCCCTTGATTCTTTTTTTTCTATAAGTTTTTTCAATAAATTTATCGAGTTGATATAACCCTGTACATTTTGTGAACGTGATGTGTCTATAAACATGGTGGGTTGATTAAGAGTTAAAGCACCATTACTTTTTATTCCTGCTACTAAAACTAAACTTCTAAAGATGATGTTTCCACTTATTCCATCGGGGGCAATTATTATATTTGCCTTATCCTTTATTGCTTCCTCGATAAGAATATAATAATGTTTGATGTCGTATTGATTTTTTAATTTACTTTCGATTGCCTCGCATTCTTCAATACTTTGGTCAATTTTATTACTTCTGCCCTTATCGTTTTTTCTACCACCAGAAATCAAAGCTATCTTGGGCTGTTTGCCAAGAAGTGACATTGCATTGGCACATTCCTTTATGATGGTAATTTTTGAATCCATCGAATCACCCTCATCAATGCCAACAGGACTTAATAGAAATTGATGGCCTTCCTTTTCAAGGAGTGATGCTCTAAATAGATTAGGAAATTCTTTTTTCAACTCAACAATTATGTTTGATTCCAAGGAACCTCTAATCACACCATCTATGTTTGGATTCTTTAAATAATCAAGTAATTCACGGTTTGTTCTTGCTATATGTATTTTAAATGGAAAATGTTTTACTGCTTCAAGAACATCTTCATTTTTTCCTAGTCCAATTGCTATTTCCATTTTTTTACCCAATTCTTTTAAATGTTTATAATATTATATTTTTTCTTTTTATTAATATTAAAAATTTTCTAAAAAAAGAATTGTCACTTTCATTTAATGAACTGTTTTAAAATCAGATGCTTCACAAAGGCTTAAAAAAAAGATTTGAGGGGTGGTTATAAATTTTTCAATGCTATTTCCATTGCTTCCAATGTTTTATCAATGTCTTCTTTTGAATGTTTCCCTGATAAGAAACAGCATTCAAACTGGCTTGGGGCAATGAAAACACCATTTTCAAGTAATGTGTGGAAATATTTTAGGAAACCTTTGGTGTCAGATAATTTTGCGGTCTCATAATCGTATACCTCGTTTTCTGTGAAATATACTTGAGTCATTGATTCGACACCGTTAATTTGGAAATCCAGTTTTAAATCTTCAAGTATGTTTGACATTCCATTTCTAAGGTATTCTCCTTTATCGTGTAAATTTCTGTAAAACTCATCATCCAATACTTTGAATGCTGCTATTCCACCGTTGATGGACATAGGATTTCCACTGAATGTTCCTGCCTGGTAAATTGATCCGTTTGGAGCAAACTGTTCAACATATTCTTTTTTACCTGCAATTGCTCCTATAGGGAATCCTCCACCTAATATTTTACCGAAAGTTACAAGATCAGGAACTATTCCATAATGTTCCTGTGCTCCCCCTTTACTTAATCTGAATCCTGTGATAACTTCATCAAATATTAAAATGATATTATTTTCTTC
>AUXO014224220.1_pt1 | contig 32051 bp, 49 predicted proteins | sample 768731 | NCBI WGS metagenome assembly AUXO01 (sample SAMN02715735, study PRJNA202380) | gut metagenome | biome: sheep rumen | host: Ovis aries | place: New Zealand: Palmerston North
ATCGGGCAAAACCTAAATGGGCCGAAGTGATTCGAGTTTATTTTATAATTTTTAAAGGAATACACACAAAACATAAACAAAAGGAACACAATGGGTAGAAAGCTTAAACATAGTGACCACAAGATGTCAAATTTGGAGCTTTAGCACGAATACCAAGACCGCGCAAGCTCCATCGACGAGCAGCTTGACAAAGCGTTTGCAGAAGTTGACTGGAAGCGGCGTGAGCAAGCATCTAAGTCATTGACGGACTTCATCACGACTTACTTCATAGGGCTGATGGTTGACACACCACCATCACCAATGTTTGTAGATGCAATAAAGGAGATGGAGTTTGCTTTGTCATAGTCGCGCCCTTACAACATCGAGCTTCCAAGGGGTGTCGGCAAGACCTCGGTTGTAGAGATGGCAGTGCTTTGGCTCTTGGCAACAGGCAAGCGAAAGTTCTGTGTGATAGTGTCTAACAACTCAAGAGCTGCTGGAAACATCTTGAAGGACATAGGGATGCCACTCTTGGAGAAGGACACAAAGTTTGCACAGGACTTTCCAGAGCTGTGTCTGCCATTCCAGCTTTGCAATGGCTCATTCAGAAGACGGCAACTGTACAAAGGTCGCTCCACTGACATTGAGAAGAATGCGAATGGAATAAGGTTTGCAACTCTCTACAAAGACGACGTAGAGCTTCCAACTTCAGGCTCTGTTGTGACAGCAAGAGGCATCACATCTGGAATCCGTGGACTCAAAGTAGGGAAGCTAAGACCTGACACTGTGATACTCGATGACCTTCAAGATGCCGAGCTTGCCTCGTCACCAGACTAGGTGCAGAAGATTCTCGACATCATAAAGAAGGACATAATGAACTTGTCATCTAAAGGGAAGCTTGCCGTGCTGATGACTTCTACACCGCTTGCGCCTGAAGACTTGTGCGAGAAGATAGAGAATGACATCGCTTGGAAGACTACTAAGTATCCAGCTGTCATAAAGTGGCCTACAGACATGACACAGAATCCTGACAACGGACTTTGGGCAAGGTACTTCAAGATGTATGACTCCGAGCTTGCAGATGACATGACGCATGAAGGAAGCTTGAACTTCTACAAGACGAACAAAGCCGAGATGGATGAAGGAGCAGAGCTGTTTGCACCTGAGAGATACAAGCCTGAGGATGGACACATATCTGGACTTCAAGCACTGCTGGAGAAGCGACACACAATTGGTGATGCTGCCTTTGCCGCTGAGATGCAGATGAAGCCAAAGAAGTTCTCGTTCAAGCTTGACATAAAGCCCAAGGACATCATCGCCAAGGTCGTTGAAATGCCACGGCTTACAGTGCCTGATGGCTATGTGTTTGTTGCAGCATCTACCGACTTGAACTTGTCCTATGCACTTACTACTGTCATAGTTGGGTTCAAGCCAGACATGACAGCTCATGTTCTCCACTACATGTTCACCAAGTGCAATATAGACGCGAAGCTTCCTGTTGCGCAGTACAATGAAGCGGTCTATGATGCCTTAGCAAATCTGGGCAAGCAGATAAAGGCTCTTGGAACCAAGATAGATGGCTGGGGAATTGACGCTTCGGGCATGCCATTCGATGCAGTCACTTTGTTCGCAAAGAACTCTATGCAAGTTGTTGGACTTCCAGCGTGTGCAATGATGGGTCGTGCTTCTCAGGTGTTCAACCCATTCGTCAGAACCAGACTTCGTGACTCTGTGAACAAGACAGTGCTTTGTGGTGATGCACAAGAGCATGTCAAAGCCGGTGCTGGAAAGAAGTACATGTTCTGGAACTCTGACTACTACCGTGAGACAGTTCAAAAGGCATTCTTGGCAAGGGTTGGTGTTTCAGGCTCATGCACTCTGTTCAAAGGGACTACAGACGACCACTCAGAGTATGCAATGCAAGTCTGCAATGAGAGACTGCTCTTGATACAGCACATGAAGGATGGAAGAGACATCTACTCATGGAAGAGCAGAGAACCGCATGATGCTCTTGACGCTACGGCACAGGCGTTTGCTGTTGCCGCTTCACAGGGAATCAGTGGCTCTAACATGCAGAAAGCTAAGCTGAAGCCAAGGCACATTGTGAAGAAACCAAGCACCAGAATAAAGGTGATTTAACAACTAAACCACTATTAGACACTATGACAACTGAACAGAAGAGAAAGATACTCCAGCGCATTGTAGTCATTGAAGCAGACATTGATGCTCTGAAGAAAGCGCGTACAGAGATTGCTGCCAATGGCTATGCTTCAGCAACTCTCGCTTCAGGTGGTGGCTCACGCAGCTACACACGGCTAGACATATCAAAGCTGACTGAAGCTATATCGGCATTGACCAGTGAGCTGAATAAGCTGCGCAGCATGTTGAACGAAGATGCAAGGCAGTCACTTTGGCAGACAACATTAGTGGTATATTCATGAGGTGACGAAGATGTTTGGAATATTCGGCAAGAAGAAAGCACCTAAGTGGGAAGACTTGAGCTAGACACAGAAGCAAGCGGTAGCACTGAAGATTGCAAAAGGCATAAAGGCATTGCAGTCAGGGGCGAGATACAAGCTGGTGAGTGGCACTGACGAATGGCAGCGCGAGAGAGGAATCACCGAGCATCATGACGAAGACGAAGTGCTGAATGTGTATGGTCGTGGCAAGATGATTGACCTAGCTCGCAATGCTACACGCAACTCGTCAACATTCAACGGCATCTTGAAGCAGTTTGACTTGAACGTAGTCGGCACTAACGGCGGCAAGGCTGTGTTCAACCTTGACAACCCAGATGCCGCTAAGAGACTACGTGACAGCTTTGCTTCATGGACACGCGATGCAGACTTCTTCGATGGACTCAACTTGAACACACTTCTCAAAATCATCTTGAAGACCTACATCCTTGGTGGTGACATGGTGCTTCTCTATGATGATGGACTAATTGAGGACTCAGGCAAGCTCTTGATTTACGAGCCAGATGAGATTGGCAGCACGACAAAAGAAGCACTTGCACAGCACTATGGAAAGTCTGCAAGGCAGTCACTTGGTCGTGTCTACAATGGCAATGGAAGGTTCATTGGTGCAATCGTGAGCAGAAGCCAGCGCGGTCAAGATGTGTTCGACCCTAAGCAGTCATACTTCTTGAAGCGTGACCCAAACAAGTCAGACCTTGACTCACTTTGGCTGATGCCACGCAACATATTCAGAGTTGCACAAGGCAGAGGCATTCCACCGATTGCTTCATCACTTGCAACTACACTTGACTTAGAAGACCTTTGCGGATTTGAGCTTGCGGCAGCAAAGAAGAACGCACAGACATTGGCACAAGTTCTCCAAGAGAGCAGCCCATCAGACGAAAACACTGCTGTTCCAAGCGCATTTGACACAGACACTGACTTCTAGGACATGACCGACGAAGAGATTGAAGAAGCAGCAAAGCAAGAGCAGCAGTCTTCAGTGCAGACGATGACACTGGACAAAGTGGTTGCCGCTGGCGCGGTATATCAGGTCATGCCTGAAGGCTACAAGATGGAGCTTCTTGACACGAAGCACCCTAACCAGAACATGCCATCATTCATCAAGTGGCTAGCTGGAAGAACAGCAGCACCATTTGGACTCTCTGAGCAGTTCGCAACTCTCGCTTCAGATGGCAGCTCATTCAGAGCAGAGCAGTTGATAACATGGCCAGCATTCTATGAAGCTCAGCATTTCCTTGAGCAGATTTGTGACTGGTTGATTCGCCGCTGGGCAAATTGGGCAGTGAAGCACAACGAGATAGACAAGAGCTTGCTTGGTGACAACTGGCTGAGACACATATCTTGGATGTGGCCTACAATGGACGAGATAGATGAAGTCCAGCACCAGAACGCAATCGAGAAGAAGCTGACTAACATGACAGGCTCTTATCTCGATGTGCTTGGCCCTGACTGGCGCGAGAAGCTTGAGCAGATAAAGACAGAAGTCGAATGGTTCAAGAAGAACAAATTGCCTCACCCTGCATACAACATGATTTCGGGTGGAGAGCGTACAGGTGTTGACCAGACATCTGATGGAAAGACAACAATTTGAAAGGCGACAAATGGAATACAAATCAATAGCATTTGACATGAACAAGCCTATAGTGCAGCAGATAAAAGTGCCTTTGAACTCTGCTTATGGTGTTGCAGTGAAGGTGTACAAGGACGGGCAGTTGGTAAGCGCAGACTTGTCAGTTGGCGGAATTGCAGCAAGTGATGGCCCAAATGGAATGAAGCTTGTTGAGTTGTCTAGTGGCAACATTCAAACAATGAAGAAACTTAACGTAGTTGCAGAAGGTGATGGTGTCTCTAGGCAATTCTATCTGCAAGTCCAAGAACAGGACTTAGGCTACTTCGAGAAATGAGGACAATAGATGAAAGTATACACAAGCAAATTTGACTTGGCAAAGCCAAGTGCGAAGCAGATAACTAACCCATCCTATTCGGACTTTGGGTTAGCAATCAAGATTCTCAAAGACGGTGATGACTTTGAAGCAGAGTTCACTCTTGAGAACGATGGCCAGACAATCACACCAGAAGACAACAAGACAAATGGCTATACTATCTATACGCTGAATTCAGGTGATGTTGGCTCTACCGTCTACAAAGTGAAATGTCAAGGACAGTCCTTTGACTTGATATGTGTTTCAAAGGACGAGTCTATGTTTGACAAAATCTCTTATGTGACGAAGACAGAGTACGCAATCGCAATCGGCAACATCACTGATGGTGTTCTAAGCAGAGCATCAGTGTCAAGTGTAGTGTCTGTTGACAACAACGCGCTTGAAGGTGCTTTCGCTGGCAACACAAACCTTGTGAATGCCAGTTTCCAGAATATGACTGACATTGGTGAAGAAGGAATGAAGAACACATATTCTGGTTGCACATCTTTGAAGACTGCGGACTTCTCTAAGCTTTCATCAGTTGGCACAGATGGTTTGAACGGAACTTTCAATGGATGCACTTCGCTTGAAATTGTGTTGTTCCAGAGTTCAACCACAGTTCCTTCTATTTCAGAAAACACATTTGCAAACACAAACGACACATTCAAGGTAATCGTCCCAGACGCATTGTATGAGTCATGGGTTGCAGCAGAAAATTGGTCTGCTTTATCAAATCATATCACGAAGGTTTCTGACTACGCTGCTGTTATGACAAACTACGGCGGACAGGACAACATGAACAACAACTAATTCAAGAGAGGTGAAAAGAAATGAGCGCAGCAAATCCAAGATACTACAAATATTATCCACAAGAGGTTATGGACTTGGGAACAATGCCATTTGAGGGTGATTTTACTGCTGATGACAGAATAGTACAATATGACGCGGCTGGAATGCAAATAATCTACTCGTACAGTTCTTCCAAGAACGAGTTTGGACGAATGGTGGCAAAGAAAGTCGGGAAGAGAATTCAGCAAGTTTGGACTCCTGGTGTGACAATCGGGCCAGTCACAATAATTGACCCAACCACACAAGAGGAAATTCAAGCACCAGTCTGGTTCTGCTATTGTGGAGACGGCGTATGCACCGTGAAACTTCCTAATGGCGAACAGCCAGAACCATACGAACCTACAACCGAGCCAACGGAATAACCAACAAACGAGGACAACCCATGAAGAAATTTTTGATAGCTGGAAGCATAGTTGACACGGATGCAGACCGTGAGACATTTGAGGATGTCACACCTACACAGGTCAATGCATTCATAAACAAGCTTGATGATGGTGAAGACATTGAGGTAGACATCACATCTTATGGCGGCTCAGTTGCTGCTGGTGTGGCAATATGCAATCTTCTGAAGCAGGCATCCGCTAATGGACACAAGACGAAATCCCACGTCATTGGCATAGCTGCGTCAATGGCATCAGCTATTGCATGCGCTTGTGATGAGATGACGATTGACGCGAATGCATTTTGGATGTGCCATCTGCCTTGGACAATGAGCATCGGCAATGCAGTTGACCTCCGCAAAGAAGCTGAAGTGCTTGACACTTACCGCGATGCGCTCGTTGCCATCTACAAGTCAAAGTTCGACACAACATCCGATGTGATAGTCAACATGATGGAGTCCGAGACTTGGATTCTCGGCAACCAAGCTCCTATGTTCAAGATGAACGCAGAAGTCATCCCAACACAAGAGCCACTTAGAGTTGCAGCATTCGCAAAGCAGATGCCAAAGTTCATGCACACACCAAAAGCCCTGAAGGACATCATCATGGAGAAGGAGCAAGAACTCAAGTCACAAGACGATTTAACAACAAAGCCTATTAGTGATATGGAAAACAAAGAGACAGACAAAGAGCAGGACATCGAGAAGGAAGTTCAAGAGGCAGTTGAGACAGCTGAAGTCGAAACTGAAAAACCTGTTGAGCAAGCTTCTGAAGCTCAAAAAGAAGATGAGCAGCCAGTCGAAGAGATGGTTGCAAAAGCTGAAGTAGACAAGCGCGTGTCTGGAATGCAGTCAGCAATGGCTAAGCAGATGGACGCGATGAAGAAGGACTACGAAGCTAAGATAGCAGATTTTGAAGTTCAGATGAAGGCTAAGGATGAAGAACTAGCAAAAGCGAAAGCAGATGCTACCAGCTTCAAAGAGAGCCTTGACGCAGCCAATGGAGAATTGTCAAAGTTGACATCAGCTCTTGAGGAGAAATCAAACGCACTTGCCGCTCTGAACGCAAGTGTAAACACACCTAACGAGCAGACCAACTGGAAAGCTCTGAAGGGACAAGAGTTCTTTGACTGGTATTCAAAGAACCACTGACAACAAACAACAACTCAAAAGAAAGAAGAATCAATATGGCATTCTCAGATTTGGCACTCAAAGCCGCAAGCGAGTCAGCTATAATGGCTGCTCACAAGAACATCGCAAAGCTCTCTCTGTTCGCAAAGAACTTCAGCGAGCTAAACGGACAGCCTGGCAAGTCCATCGCAGTCCCTGTCTACAACCTCAGCGCAGCAGCAGCATTCGACGCTTCTACCAACAACTATGCTACTGGCGTGAACGAGATTGGTGGTGAGCTAATCACTCTCGACCAGCACCTCGTCAAGTCCGTCAGCATCACAGATGTTGAGGAAGCAGAGACTGGCATCCGCTGGGCAACTGACACAGCTGGCGCACTCGCAGACACACTCACCCGTGGAGTCAATGCTTATGTGTTCGGCCTCATCAACAGCACAAACGTCACTCTCACAGCAGACGTTCCTACAACAAAGGCAACTGTCGCTGGACTCTACGCAATCGCAGAGTAGAACGACATCCCTGTTGACCGTTGCATTGTCGCTCTCGCACCAACTCAGTTCGCAACTGTTCTCGGACAGCTCGATGCTAATGTCTATGGTGGAAGCGAAGCAATCCGCCTCGGTGTAATCCCAGGTCTCTACGGATTCAAGGGATTCGTGTGCACAAGCAACCTTCCTGAAGGTACAGTTGGCGCTATCATCTGCGACACAGCAGTTGGTGTTGCTTCCCGCTACCTCTTCCCAGGAACTGAAGGTGCATATCCACAGGCTTGGTCTGCAACAGACGAAGATGGATTCACTCTTGGCTACCGCAGATTCATGGATTTGGCTACAGGAAGCAATAAGTTCGCTGCTGACGTCCTGTTTGGAGCTAAAATCCTTCAGGCCGACAAGATAATCAGACTCGTTTGAGTTTGATGAGTATGATATAGATGAAGACTACTACTCTTCATCTATACATCATTTAAGCTTTAATGGCTGGAATCGTAGTAGGTTTCCAGCCATGCTTTTTAGTCATGACACACTACGAAGAATACAACAAGATTATCGACTTCAGGAAAGCTAATCCTCTACCAAAAGATTAGTATGGTGAAAACCACCATATTGTGCCTAAGTCTATTTGCCCTTTGCTGAAGAATGCTAAAAGTAACATTGTTAGATTGTCAGCTCAAGAGCACTTCTTAGCGCACTACCACATCTGGAAAGCTTTTCGTGACGAGCTGTATGAGAAAGCATGGGCTAGGAAGATGTGCTGTGCTTTTACTATGATGAAGCGGCAGCTGATACGGACTAACAACATTGAGTTGTTGTCAAGACTTTACGATGAAGCACGAAAGCAGCTAAGTGAAGACATGAAGAACAGAGTTGTCACTGAAAACACAAAGAAGAAACTGTCAATGCAAAGAACAGGCAAAGGAAATCCATTTGTTGGTTGTCATCATTCTATTGGGACAAAGACGAAGATTAAGAAAGCTTTAACTGGAAAAGCTAGAAGTAAAGAACATTGTATGAATTTATCGAAAGCTAATATAGGTAAACATCAGTCAGAAGAAACTAAACATAAAATAGGTAATTTCGGTAGAGGTAAACATTGGTTCAACAATGGAACAATAAACATTTTTGCTAAAGAATGTCCAGAAGGATTTGTTGCTGGGATGCTTAAAAGACAAAAGTGATTTAACAACATATCTATATTTGACAATCATAACCGAAAGAGAGCAACGTGACCACAAGCGCGTTGTGGAGAAGATGAAGAAGGAATGGTTGGGAGATTGTGGCACCTCCCAATCTTTTTTATAAGGGGATGTAGTGAATCAGCAAACACACTTCACTTGCAATGAAGACCCAACGAGGGCAGCACTCGTCATCTCCACCACCATTTAACAAAGAGCTTATATTTGATGAGCAATCCTTGGAAAGATACAGATGAAGCATTTGATGTGATGTTCTCAGATGAAGCGCAGTTCACCACAATCAAGACTAATGAGACTTCTACTTTGTCATGCTGCGTGTTCCCCAGAGAAGACGTAGACCCATTTGCAGATGGTGACAATGAGTCTCTTATAAGAGCTGCAACCATATTGGTCAGAAAAGACGACTGGACATTTGCAGCAACTCCATCTGTTGGTGATTAGGTTCTGATGCCAAATGGTGACAAGTACAAAGTTGCTTCAATAGACTTAGAGCAGAATTGGTATAGACTTACTGGAAGGAGTGCTAGCTGATGCTTATCGAGAGACAGCTTGAGAATGACTTTATAGCAGAACTGAAATCAATGCCAGAGCTTTCAGCCTCACAGGTTGTTGGCTCTCGTGAAGTTGCAGCTGCTGGAGAGACAAAAAGCGAAGAAGACACAAAAGCTACGATAGTTGCAGTTGCGTGTGGCTTCAGGCAGAATGACGCATTCTCGCTATCGCCAATCTCAATGCCGATGTCTATAACTATAATGACACGCTCTGAGCTTGACCCTACTTCTGAGTACCATGACGCTGTAGTAGAGAGCATAGCAGACTTGCTTTCAAGATGGCACAAGTATGGTGATGAGATGGCTGATGCTCTTACTACCGAGAAGTTCTTGGCCGGAGAGCTAAGAATGGACGGTGGCACTAACAGAGTGTATGACAGTATGAACAGCACTTGGTCTGAGACACTCACTTTTACAATAAGAGGTGCAGAGAAGTTCATACCTCCACCTCGCATGACTACAATTGTGAAGTATGACGATGGAATGACTGTTGAACTTGACATTCAAGGCGTGCTTAGTAGCGAATCAATACCCAATAGAGAATATATTTCCGAGGTAGATATTGGAAATGCAGTGACGAGCATCGAGGATTCTACGTTCCGCAACTGCAGCAACCTTACGAGCGTGACGATACCGAACAGCGTGACGAGCATCGGGAATTTCACATTTGAGGGCTGCACAGGTCTTACGAGTGCGACAATAGGAAACAGTGTCACTAGCATCGGGGCCAATGTATTCTCCGGCTGCACCAGCCTTGCAAGTATAACGATACCTGGCAACGTGAATCTAATCGGGCCTGCAGCATTCGTCAATTGCACCGGTCTTACGAGTGTGGTAGTTGAAAATGGTGTGAAAGACATTGCAAACTATGCATTCCAAAACTGCACCAGTCTTGCAAATGTTACAATACCAGCCAGCGTGACGAGCATCGGTGCTGATGCATTCAAGAATTGCACGAACGTGACAGATGCCGTTGTTCCTGGATGGAACTGCCATATACCGTTTAGTGCAGTTACTAATCTTGTTGTCAGCGAAGGCACGACGAGCATCTGGCCTTCTGGTTTCTTTGACAGCAGCAACCTTGCAAGTGCTACGATACCAACTAGCGTGACAAGCATTGGGACACGCGCGTTCCGTAATTGCAGCAAGCTTATGAGTCTGACGATACCAAGCAGCGTGACTAGCATCGGGCAATATGCGTTCAATGGCAGCGGCCTGACGAGCGTGACTTTCTCTGGCAAGGACAAAGCGACAGTCCAAGGCATGGAAAACTACAGTTGGAGTCTTCGTTCTAGCTGCGTCCTTCACTGCACAGACGGCGACATAACGATTTAACAACTGACCCGATTATAGATTAACGTTAATTGAAGGAACAATCAAAATGGCATTAAAGACAAAGACAGACTACTACGGCCTAGCTACAAGTGGCTGGGAAGTCTCAGACACATCAGAGAACCGCTCTGTTGGTTATGTTGCAGAAGCACAGGGTCCAGATGGATTCTTAGTTGCAGTTGACGCAGATGGTGAGATAGTTGCACCTGAAGTGAACTATGTCGCAACATCTGACGCTACACTCACTTCAGTTGTTCTTGGCTCAGTCAAGACAATACTTGGAAAGAAGGTTGCGCTTGGCGGAATCACAATCAACACTTCAGCTGGTGCGGCTCCAACAATGACAGCAACTGGCTCATAGATTGAAGACAATGGTTCAGCACACTGCACTTGCACACTTGGTGGCATCTCAGTTGACTCACTCTACCATGCACAAGACTTTGGACTTTTCTCTGTCTCTAACGGACAGCTCACTCAGTCAACACTGACAATCAATGGCGACATCGCAACGACTACAGTTGATGGTGTAATCAAGTCATCTGACCTTGTTGGTGGCTCAATCGAAGTGACTGGAACAATCGTTGGTGTGACAGACGCTGGTGTGATAGCAACTCCAACTGTGACAATCAATGCACCATCTGGCAATGTCCTCTCAGGTGTGATGACTCAGCCTGTCAGTGAGAGCAACCCAAATGGGGATTTCCCAAGCTATGCATTCACAGCACGTTGGGCACTAAAAGCTGACTCTGGTTCGTAATATAGACTGAACTATAGTTGAAAATGCTAGGCTGAGTAGTGGCTGCCTAGCATTTTTTGTGCATTTAACAAGTGACCAATTAATGATGGAACTCACCTTCAATCTATAGACACCTGATGGCAAGCCAGCCGAAGCATTGGCAAAAGTCATCGAGGCAAGAAAGCGTGAGCTTGGTGAGACTACCAAGCAGTCTTGTGTCGCATTAGCTTAGAACATTCTTCGTGCAGTCAGGGCTTAGACAAAGGTTGCTAATCCCAGCTAGATGGACATAAGCTTGACTCTTGCTGATAGCAAATACTTTCCATCATTCCAAAGAGACAAAGGGGTAAAAGGCAAGAATGTGTCTAAGCGTGTTCTGCGCCAAGGTCAGAATGGTCCAGTTGTCACTCCTAAGAAAGTATTTTGGAAGCTTGGCAAATACACCAAGAAGCAAGTCGCTCACTCCTATGAAGTCCAAGACAAGATATCTGACGACAAAGTAATTGAGTACATCATTGTAGCCGAGACTGAGAAGAAGGCACTTCGCTTTGCAAAGCAGTTCCACAGAAGCAGAGTGAAACAATACAAAGGCTTGGCTAAGGTAGCAATTGGCATGGCGATGAAAGCGGTCTATGACAAAAGTGCATCAACCGAAAACGCTACAGAGCAAGTGCGCAAGATGGCAAACGCGAATGTTGATACATCAATTCAAGAGACTGGCTTCAATTCAGGAACTGTCAACATACACATACACGACAAGCTGAACTACGCTGCTCTTGCATTGCAGAACGGACAAGCTTCTCTGAACACAGCTGTAGGCAACGCATTGAACAAAGTATTAGGCTACTTGCAGCATCGCATAAAGCAGAATGGTGGAGACATCGACAAGTCACTCAAGATGACGGCTGATGAATTGGCTGGCAAAGGAGCAGTATGACATCTAAGATGGCACAACAGCAAATTGAGCTTTGGTGGAAAGAAGGTCTGAAGCCTACGGTAGATGACATTGTGCTTTTGAACAACCTCGGCTTGCAGATTGAGAGAGGAAGCGACATGTTCTCATTCTCAGCTTGTCCACGAATTGCTTTTCTCGGTGACAACATCTTGAGAGAGCCTACAGTAGCAAAGCGAATTTGGCTTGATGACGTAGAGAGACTATTTGCAGACACGATGGAAACACGAATCTACATTCTGTCTTATGCCCTTGGAACACCCGACGAGGAACTTCCACATGTATCTGACAAAAAGAAGATACAGTCTGAGATTGTCAAGTACAGGGATGAAGTGCTGGTGAAGTTCACCGACACATAGATTGTTGCAGCAATAGACTATGTGCTTAATGGGGTAAAGCCTGACTTAGAGCTGCCAGAAGATGCAAGTGATGAGAAGAAAGAAGAAGTCAAAGAACTGCATGAGATATATGATGTCCCTACTGAAGACCATTCGCTTGCAAAGCAGATTTTGCTTTAGGCTTTAGCTGCTAAGATTCCAGCAGAGGTTGCAGACTACGCGCTTCTCGATGATTTAGAGCGCATGATTATGGTCGCCGCGATGAACGAGCCGAACAGTGCGAACATAATGAAGAATGAACACACTAAAGCAGCTGGCAGATTCTACATGGCAGCTGGAAGAATACATGAAAGACTTGTTAAAGAGGCTAAGAAATGAAAGAAGATTTGACGCTAAATATTGGTACTAAGTACAACGGCGATGGCATGAAGAAAGCCAATGCCGCGATAACTTCAACTGCCAACAGAGCAAAGAGCGCGTCAAAGGCGCTTGGTGGAATACAATCTGCTCTTGGTGGTGTTGGTGGCAAGGCTGGCGAGGTGATGGGCAAGGTCGGTGGTCTTGTACAATCGTTTATGCAGATGGGTGTTGCTGGTGGAATAATTGCCGCTGGCTCTCTCGCAATTGAAGGAATGTTCAAGTGGCTGAACAAGACCAATGACGCGCTCAAAGAACTTGCAAAGGGATTCAGCGACAGACTCAAAGGCGCGTTGTCAAAGGTGAATGCTGAGATTGCAAAGACCAACAAGGCGTTTCAGGATTTGATGGGTGGTCAGAAGACAAGGCAAGAGCGCGAGAACATCAACGACGACTTCCAGATTGCCAAGATGGAAGAGCAGAAGAAGCAGTCTCTTGTTGGAAAGGAAGGTATTGATGCCGCGAAGATAGAGCTGGAATGGACAAAGAAGATTGAGGATGCGAAGGAAGCCCAGTCGAAGAAGCACTTGAAGGATGTGCAGGACGAAATTGCGCTTACAGAGGCGAACTTGAAGAAGCAAGAGGAAGCGCAAAGGAAAGCAGTGGCGAAGTTCAAGTCACTCAACACGCTGGCTGTAGAGGCTTTCAACAACGATAAGCTGGACGCAGTGACGAAGAACAAATGGGCTGACGATGCGCGAATTGCAAAGCAGGAGATGAATGCATTTGACAAGCCTATTGCTGACTTGAAGAAGAAACTTGAAGAACTTGCGACGACAAAACTCAAGGCAGAGAAAGACGCTGAACTTGCACCAGAGAGGAAGAAGACCGCGATAATGCAGGCCGAGGGGAAGGTTCAAGGCGAGGAGAAGAAGATTGCAGACAAGGCGGCCGCTGAAAAGGCAAAGGCTGACAAGTTGCTTGCAGACAAGGAGAAGAAGGAAGCAAGCGACAAGACAAGAGACGAGGTAAAGGCACTGCGGGAAAAGCAGAAGGATATAATCAAGGCCGCGAACGACGAGCAAGAGAAACTTAGTGTTGCCGAGAAACAACTTGCCGACCAGTTGAAGCAAGCGAAGGACAAAGCCGCAGCAATTCAAGCTGACTGGGGAGACAACTTTGGGTCTGGAAATTTCGGTAAATGGAAGCGCGAACAGAACGAAACCAACCGGGAAGCACAGAAGCAAGCGAAGCAAGCTGACAACAACAAGAAGAACGCCGAAGGACAACAGGCGCAACTTGCTGGAAGGATATTCGACAAGAAAGGCAATGTCCGTGGAGGCGCAAACTTGTTCGACATTGGAAGGTTCTCTGACATCACTGACTATCTTGGTGGCGAAGGAATGACTGAAGCACAAGAGAGAGGTCTCAAGAAGCAACAGGAGAAACTTGCAAAGGGATTGTTCGACAAGGATGGCAACCTCAAGAGAGGCAAGGAGAACTCAAGGGAATACGGCGCATACAAGCAGATAAAGGGATTGCTCGACAAGAAAGATGCGAAATATGAAGCTGACTTGAAGCAGTCCGAGTTGATTGATATATAGACGCAGCAAAGGGAACTAGCAGACCAAAGCAAGCAAAGACTTGACGACATTGCTGGCTTGATTGAGAAGATTCTGGAAAAGGGAGGCATTTGATATGGGACTACTGACATCATACGGAAGCAACAACAGAGTGGTCTACAACGACAAAGTTGTGACCTACTCAAAGCAGAGAATCTACGGCACATGGACATATAGGCCAGCGTTGAACATTGAGCAGACCTACTACTGGGTTTGGGAATATCACCGCTATTGCTCTAAGTCCTATATGTACGTAGGCATGGACTTGGCAACGGCTTAGTCTTGCGCATAGGCGATGATAACGAAATACACGCGAAGCACGAAGGTATCTGACTGGCAAGCTGAAGGTCAGAACGCTGGCACATTCCAAGATGTAGATGGTGGAACAGTTTGCATGGCTGACATAAGCATACAGCAGCAAGTCGGACACATGTATAGTGTTGTTGTGAACGTCAGAGAAGACGATGTGAGGCTGCGCACATTCTCCACAACACCTTCTTCATTGTTCACGACTGAGAACCAAAGAGACTATGACACCAACTGATTGAGTGAGGTGACACAATGGCAAGACCACAGATATTGCAAGAACTGAGACACGGAAAGCTGCTCACGAAAGAGAACTTCCCATAGTTCGTTGACACTTTCAACTACGCTGTGAAGCGTCTTGAGAACTTGAAAGGCGATGCCGATGTAAGACCAAATGGTGGATGGGTGACGGTTGACAATTCAGACCCAGAGCATCCAGTCATAAGACTTCGCAACACACCATCAGTTCAAGGTGGTGGTGGTCAAGAGTATAAAGAGCCTTGGACATTAGACTTTGAGGAAGACACAATCTACAGCCCAACATTCCAGATTGGCACTATGCGTGATGAAGCAGACACATCTGACATCTCCATCTCTGCTTGGCCTATGTCACAGTCAACTAAGCACCTCTACTGTGTGATGGACATTGCAAACTTGTCTGCGTATGCTTCAGAGACACCTCGCAACGACTGGAACCATGTATCTCTTGAAGTCGCAACATTGTCAGCACTCTCGGTTGACACAGGCGAAGTTGACCCTGAGACTGGAGAGCCAGTTGTTGACTACCAGAACTGGATGCTCTACAGAGACAGATATCCGATTGCCCCTGTGTGGGAGTCTTTTTACAACTGAGCCATAATTGATGGATACACTATACAAAGATTGGCTGTCTTGCATGTCTGATGGTGTAAGACCTGCATTAAGCACTAGCACAACATCGTGCTTCTACAAAAGTCTTGAAGCGACATATACAATGGCTTTCGCGCCGATGCTTGTTGAAGCGCGAGGTGAAATGACCTCATAGGGCTATTATCCATACAGTGGTTGGGACGGCAATTCAATAGACTACGACCATGACGCGCCAGCTTGGTCAGACGATGTGTTGAAGTGGCTTAAGATTTCGCAGATGGCAGACTATGCGAAATATTGCCTCAGTTCATATAATGACGGGGCGACTTCGCTTTTCCTAAGAACGATTGACATCTGGAAAGGCGCTGGGAATATATTAGACCCAGACTACTTACTTCCCGACTCAGATTGCCCGATGAACCAACAATGGATGCCACAGGCGTTTAGGTTTGGAACGAAGTACACGGAGTTGTCTTCCCTGCAAGGAACTGACATGCAACCTTGGTGGAGTACATCAAGCAACAAGGTCTGCTTCGGAGACCCTTCTTTTGATGGACTTCGCTACACTGTGTACAACGGGCCCTATTTGCCAAGCAAGATGAACCATAAGTGGTATTGCGCTTCTTGGAGGGCTTTGTGCAAGTTGCTCAACACACCTTCCATTGCGATTGGTGGCTCTCAGAAAGGATGGTTCTGGATAAACCCTCTGTATGGTGGGTTAAACACAAAGCCAGCATTCAAGTTGGATTCGTTTGCAAATTCTTCTTTGTCAAGCTGGCAGAAGATTGAAGATGTGCTTGAACCATTCGACCAGCAGATTTGTGGCGGCTCCATCAGAGGACAAACAATGCCCTACTCTGTTTGCGGATTGATTGAGGGCGATGCAATATACAGCTCTGACAACGCTGCATGGACAAGAGGCAACGCATACTTCAACGCTCCACTTCTTGAACCACTCGACCAGATGAGGGCGTTCTTTGGTGCGAACAGAACATTTGCACAGGAGTATGTTGGAATCCAGAACATGGAATACAAGTTGCCGTTCTCCTTCTTGAACAGATATCAATTTGGTGAATGGTCTAACATATTGAGCACTGGAACGGATGTAGAGCATTGGGGAGGCTCGAACCCAACAGGAAGATGGCCAGAGTATTCTTTCGTGTCAAAGCCATACAGGACGGCGCAGAACACATTGACCGAGGTGTGCTTGCAAGATGACTTGAAAGGAAACATCTGCACGCCGCCATTGAGACTTGTAGCCGAGAATGTCTTTGCGCATCAATGGCTGTGGCACTCGTTCCTCAATGGCTACAAGGGAGAGAGGTGGAGCAAAGGGCTTCAGAACACTATTGCTTGGACGCCATTCAAGTTCACCAGACCCCACTACTACAGAGACTATTCCTTCAATGTCACTGGCGAAGCGCATCTCTCTACCGATGGAGCTGGCGAATGGATGATGGTGATTGACCAAGACTGGAACACAACAAGCAGAAGCAACTACCAATGGAGACCACTTGAAGAGTTCGCGCCTTATGAACCAGTGCTTGCACACCTTGAGCCGAATACCCTGAAATACTATGCTGACAACTCTTACGGGGAAAGCGTAATCCCAGGCGACCCATATCCAAAAGGCTCGTCGCAGATTTGCTGCGTGTTCGAGATTCCTCTGCCCTTGTCCGTTGATGGCAACACAGCAGTATTTGACGCGACATATCTTTCTTCAAGCGGCTACACAAGAGCGGAGTGGAACGAGATTGTGCGGATAGCGAAGTCGATGTTCCCTGCTTCTGGACAATGGAAGCGCGACAAGGAACTTGAGCAATTGCAAGCGGAGTTCGACGCGCATTATGGTTCTCTGTCATCATGGTTGTCACAACTAAGCGATGAGCTGTCTGTTGTTGAAAAGCATGAAGCATCATTGAGTGTAGACTGCTGGCCTGAGTGCTGGTCTACTGCGGTAGACAATGTATGGCCTGACGACGAGCACGACATTGGCGGCTGGCCTTGGGACTTCTACAACGAAGGCATCTCTGCAACCTCGGCTTGGACAGGCTCAGGCCCATTGCCATTCGAGAACTTCATGTCTTGCTGGGCTGGGACAGAATGGGACTTGCACGGCTACATGTGGCAAAGCTATCTTGTCGATGTTGGAAGTTTCGAGGATGCACCAAAGAACAACATAGGTGCATACGACTGGACAAGAGACGCATACGACATCTACTATGGTTTGTACGACGACATTGGGCAAAGCAAGATAATCAAGGATGGACAGACAAGCGCATACTACAGTGCCGAGAGAATGACGGACATTCACGACCAGCTTGAGTTGATGGTTGACGACATGAAGATTGATGGATATTCCGCGCTACAGTCAAGTGGTTCTCTGCTTCAGTCGCTCCAGAACACATATCCACCAATCACTTGCACAATCACGACAGACCCACAGACGAGCGCGGAGATATCAACCTATGTCCAAGACGAGAATGCATGGAAGCGTGTAGTGATTGCAATGAACAACAACCTTGCTGGCTACTCCAATTCTTGGTATTGGGAAACACGCTCCAACTTGATAAACGCGCAACCAGCATGGGATTTTGAATGGGATGAAGAGACAAAGTGGTACTACATAGAGCAATTGAGTTCTGCGCTTGACCCAGCGATGAGACAAGCATGGGCAGATGAATATGAAGTGTGCCTTTGCGCAGAGATAAGACATTATATCGAAGAGCGGAACAGAATATCATCGGAAATCAACCAGACCTTGGACGAAATCTCCGCTCTCTCAGATTGGTATGATGAAGAGTATGAACGCATAATGCAGATTGAAGACGACCCTCTGCCAACACACAGTGATTTGGAGAAGTTCTTGCATTACAACATAACTGGACACTCAACTCAACTCAGCACAGAATGGTCTACAAGTATGACGATGTTCGCAATATGCCCCGACACATACTCTGAGCCATTGAGCGACTACACGGACTGGGGTTGGTCTTTGTAGTTTAGAGACGAATATGTTTGCGACTATCCAACAACACGCTGGCCTTATATCCGCAACGCCCCAACAAAGTACATGGTTGCGTTAAAAAAGACTGCATTGGAACAGGTAGAAGTTGATGGTCAATCCCAGTTGTCAAGCATTACGAGAGGACGAGTTTGGGTACATGACGAACCCCATTCTACCGACCAATTTGACCAGTTCAGATATTGGCTTCAGGACTTGATTGAGGACGTTGTTGCTGGTCAAGAGTACTTTGGAACTGGAGGTGCAACTCCTCAGCCACATCAGTTCTTTGGTTCTGAAGTGCAAGACCCAGGGCGATGGACAATACACGATGTTCTGAGCGTAGACATTGGCAACTACTCTGAGGGCATAGAGAAAGTCGAATATGACACCTACAACATGAATGTCAGGTTCAAGTACAATGGATATGCCGAAGAATGGGAGTGCAGGAAGATTTGGGTCTATTGCATAAACGGGCCGACTGTCTATACTGACGACTGCTGGTATAAGAGTCAGAAAAGATGGGAGCAAATGTCAACAATGCCTTGGAAGTTCAGAGAGGGTCAAACTGTTCCAGAATACTACAACAGACCACCAAGCGCAGATGTTGACTATGCGTTGCCAGAACTAAGCGGCCAACTCGAAATCAATGTTGGTCAGCAAGTAATTGGAAGCATGGACAACTCGTCTCTGATGAAAAGCTTGTGATTTAACAATTGGTTCTTTGTTGAACTCTAAAGGACCGCAAAGGGAAGAGAAATACAGATGAAACTATACACACTTACATACGACTGCAACAGACCAACAAAGCAACAGATAAATGTTCCTACCAACACCGACTACAAGCTTGGTGTCAAGATATACAAAAACGACGAGGAACAGATACTTGAGCCAACTGAGGTGGCACTTGGAAATTTGAGTGCCGACCCAGAGAAGACAAATGGCTATGTGACATTTACACAAGCAACTGGTGACGAAGCGAAGATGGAAGTTTCCAAGATTTCCGTTGACCATATAGCACCTGAAACAGAACAAGCAAGAGACATTAGAAAGGGTTAGCAATCCTCAACCAGCTTATACCTCAGCGCCAATGTTGAATTGGTTGGCAAAAACATCTTACCTTCAGACATCTACTTTAGGTTCTATAATGGAGATTCTACAGCAACATCGTCTACAGTAGAGGAAGCACTTGATGCGGAGCCATATAATGCATTTCATGTAAAAGGTGGTAATATCAACTGGCCAGAAACCACAATGGTAGCGCGTAAGCAGGGTGACCTATATGACCGCTCTCGACAGCTTTTTGTTCCAGATGGTGCTTGGGATTCTATATTCCGTGCAAAAACCAAAGAAGAACAATTGGCACTATGCGTAAATCCAGAAGACCTACCGCCTGTTGGTGTTGATTATTTTCTGGGAATTGCATTAATAGATGAACAAACAGAAAAATGGAAGATATTTCTGAACTACACATTGAAAGAAGATGATTTCTTCTTTTATACGGCAAGAACCTCAGCGAGAACATACAAGGGGTGTGACCTCAAAATTCAGATTGGACAGTCTTTCAATACCAATTTTGACTTGGTGGTAAACACATTCAAGTCTCAGCAAGGCGACGTAGACATTGTCGGCGACACAAGCGACTTCTACACTAAAGATGTCATGGATGAAATGCTTAGTAGCAAGGCCGACAAGTCAGATGTCTTTGTGAGAGAACAACTCAGTGCAATGTTCACTGCATTGAAGGACACATCTACAGATGCAGTAAAGACCATCGAAAACATAACTTCAGCTGATGTTGTGTCTTGTTTGTACAACATTGGTGCAGAGTTGTTTGGTACGGTACAAAGTGAAGGTTGATTATGTTCAAAAGTCTAATAGTTAACATAGCGAAGAAGTACATCCTTGGAAGTCTAAACGACTTCCTCTACAGAAACAAGGACAACGCGAAGAAGGTATCTGAGCAAATCGGAATCTGGTCTTCTCGTCTGCAAGCAATACTCATCGACTTGGACAAAGTTGCTAAGTTTGCCGAGGACGGAAAGCTTGATGATGACGAAGCGAAGAAGACCTTAGAGATGATAGACCAGCTGATAAAGGACTTCAAATGAAAAGACTCTTAGCATCATTTGCTCTCATCTTCATGCTTGGCTGCACAACAGGCAACAAGTATGTCGAGGGCACAATGACCTAGCTTGGAGTCTATGCACCTGTAGATGGGTCAATCTACGGGTGCGAAGTCGTCAACTACCTGAACGGCTGCAAAGTCACGTCAGTTTCAAATCTGCCATTCAAAGTAGACCGAGTTTATAGTTCGGCGAATAGTTATCTGTGGGGAATGGTGACAACAACAGAAAGCACACACACGAAAGTAGAGATGATTAAATGAGCGACAACGACCACTTGGACATTTGGGTTAAGATAAGCACACAGATAGGTGAGTTAAACGGCTTCATCAAGTCAGCACTTGAAAAGCTCGCTGACCATGAGCGCAGACTTGACAGTCTTGAGAAAGGCAAGTCTGGTCTGAAAGACAACATTGTGAAGTGGCTCGTGATAGCCCTCATCGGCTCGATAGGAATCATAGCTACCCTAACAGGCAGTGCAGCTATCATCAAGACGATGCTCAGCATAGCTTGATTTTGCAACTATTCACCAACTATATACTAAAGTCAATTTCGCATATAACAGGCACACTCTGACCGAATTATGGTATAATTTACCCTAAGAATTATTAGGTGTTGGAAATGATGGGAAAGCAAACATTCCGTTAAGCTTTCCCTTTTTTAGTATCTTAGGAATGCCCAAAAAACGTTAATGTTTTTGGGATTTTGACCCTGAACTGTTCACTAAACTATTCACTAAATTCCGTATAATATCAATGTACATTCCTCTTGATTTGTGATAGAATCTACGCCAAAATCGAGGATTACATAGGATTAACGACTAACAAAGGAACATTGATATGGAAAGAAGAGGCAATAGGTTTGGTACCCTAATCTCCAAAGGAGAAGGGAAGCCGTGGCTAGCAAAGTGGGTAGCTTGTGGCAAGGTCTACTACAAGTCTACAGGTGAGAGTGACAAAAGAAAAGCACTCAAAGCTCTTGAGAAGCTGACTCGGCCTTATCGTGAGGAAGATGAAGCTGCAATCATTGAGAACTTGGAGATGATGTTGAAGCGAGCTAAAGCAAATGCAAGAGGATTCAAGAAGCTCGAAGTTGACAACCTCTGGAGTGAGTTCAAGAAGACACTTTGGGAAGGTGATGTTGAAGAAGGAACAGCAAGAGTCTATGAAGGTGGCATCTACCATCTGCAAGGATGGCTGTGTGGCAAGGTGAACCACATCGCTGAAGTTGACTCAAAGCTTGCTGAGAGGTATCTGAAGGAGTTGTCGAACATCATTGGTGCAGCTACATACAACACGCGCCTCTCATTGTTCAAGCGCGTGTGGCATCACCTCCCTGAAGAATATGGAATCGACAAGACAGTGTGGGATGAGTTCAAGAAGAAGAAAGGTGCTACCAAGTCCTCAAGACGTGCTTTGACACTTGATGAGCTGAAGAAGGTAGTCAATGCACCTACTCACGACATGAAGCTCTTGATTCTGACTGGCATCTACACTGGATTGAGGCTTGGTGACTGTGCTAACTTGAAGTGGAGTGACATCAACTTTGAGAATGAGACTTTGACAGTGCTTCCGCAGAAGACAAAGAAGCACATGGAAGAGCCAATCGTGATACCTATGCACCAGACTTTGCTGAAGGCACTTCAGGAGATGCCTAAGAGCGGCGAATATGTATCTGAGACAAATCACAACTCGTACACCAATGGCAAACTGAGCGGCGAGGTTGTTGAGTGGTTCAAGGAGTGTGGAATACAGACATCCAAGATAGTAGATGGCAAGGTGAAGCTTCTCTGTGGCTTCCACTCGCTGAGACACACATTCATAAGTCTCGCTATCAATGGCAACATGAGTTCGCTCTTAGTCCAGAAGATTGTTGGACACTCTTCTGTGAAGATGACTTCTGCCTACTTCCACGACAACCAAAAAGCAATGAGAGATGGCATTGACCATCTTCCTGAAGTGGCATGAAATTTCCGAAAATAATCTCGCCAGAAGTCTTGAGGATGTGATATAATAATCTCAAAGTTAGCCACGGCTAACAAACAACAAACAAACAAACAAACAAAGAAAGGAAAACAACAATGAAGAAGCAGATGAACACGAAGACGGAAGAAGTGAAGGTGCAGAAGAGGGAGAAGAAGAATCGCAAGTTCTTCCTCTACGTCGATGGCAAAGGCTTCATACACCTCGACAAAGAGGTTGGTGCGGTGCCGAACTTCGACAATGGCGAGATTCTTTGGTACACCTCTCGCAGAAGCGCACTCTATGCGCGTGAGTTCTTCATTAGCATCAAGCTCGCCGACTCCATCGACATCCTCACCAAAGTCGCCTAACAGAAAGGAGAAGCACAATGACTAAGTTCAACTTCGCAGAGACACTTTCTAAAGCTGGATGGACTGAAGACTCCATCACGAAAATCTACCACGGTGGCGACCATGTCTGCCGCTGTGGTTGCGCTGGAAAATACTTCGAGCGTGGCTCAGTTGGATTCAACAGAGCAATGAACGCTCTTAAGCGCGGATTCATCACTGAAGAAGAAGGTGACATGGTGTTCGTCACTGGATACGGGCACAATGAGATGCAGAAGTCTGAAGGTGTTGACCTTGGTGGAAACTACATCAACATTCCTGAAGCAGCAGCTACGAACCACAATCGCTGCTACTGCCTCTACAACGACTAAAGGAGGACAACAATGAAATGCTGCATATGTGGAAAGGAGATAAACGGCTATGGGAACAACCCGTGGCCGCTCCATACAAAAGACGGCCAACGTTGCTGCGATGACTGCAACTGGAAAGTCATCAAAGCACGTATTGAAGCTGCAAAGAAGGACAAGCTGAAGTGACAACACAACAGTTAGAGCTTTTCAAAGAGTTTGCTGAGAGCAAGCCAACTGCTCAAAGCAGCACTTCTGAAATCATCGTTGAAATCGAAGGTCGGAGCTATCACTGCTCCGACCTTGACATTTCTAAGATGGAGCAGAAGTTTGGTCCATTTGAAGATGAGAATGGAGTCAACTTCTGGTGGTTGCTTCGCCAACTGAAAAGCGATGGCGTGAAGCGAATACAACTCATATAGGAGAAGTCAATGTACACATACAAAGAATACTACTCAGGTCGAAAGCGCTGGGTTGTGTATGCACCAAATGGCGAACTGCTGTGCGTGTGCATGTACAAGAAAGGTGCCAAGAAGCTTGTAGAACATCTGAACACAATCATACTTCCAACGAAAGGAGAAGGCTGATGCCAATCATAGTAGTAAGAGCACTTGAGATAGTCGTGAGCTATCTGCCTCGAATCTCAGCAGACCTCAAGCGGATTGCTGATGCGCTTGAAGTCATCAAAGCAAAGGAGAACAGCAATGAGCAGTGAAGACCTGCTGAACAGCGTATATGGCTATCTCTATCGTGAGTACAACAACTTGCATGAGAATGTCAGCACTGATGGGTTTTCTATCTGGGTTGATGTTGATGGCAAGACATTCTGCGTATCAGTTAACGAATGCCCAAACGAAAAGGAGAACAACAATGGCTGACATGAACAAAGTGAGAAGCATCATGCCACTCGGAAGAGCGATGGCAATGTATGGCACAACAGACAAAGAGAAGTTCCAGTGTGCTTATCCCGAATGGGAAGCAAAGCGACCTGACACAACCTTCTACGCTGACTTCAGTGTAGCAGATGTGTATGGTGAGAAAGCGATACAAGACACCTACAAGCGTTGTTTTGATGGCTGGAAGGACAATGCAAAATACTTCACCGAGCTTGTTGGTGCATTGAACCACAAGTTGTGGTATTGGTATGAAGCTGGTGTTGAAGAATACTCAACACTGTATGACAAGCTTTGGAAAGAAGCTGACGAATATGGTGGTGAGCACTTCAAAGGCGAAGACGCAAAGCACTACTTCTCTGTGCTGGACTAATCAACAATGACAGCAGCAATGGCTACACATAAAGCTGTTGCTGCTGTTCATTCAACAACAAAAATATGATATACTATAAAGCAAAGGCTATAGGAGAAGGCATGAAAATCACAAAGAAGACTGAAGAGCGAATCAAGAACAACATTGTCAAGTTCCAGAAAGTGCTTGGCATTGCGAAAGACCGCGACTTGAATGAGTCAGACACTGTGTCAATTATCACTGACATGTTGGCTGAAGTTTTTGGTTATGACAAGTATCTTGAAGTCACTTCTGAGCTTGCTATTCGTGGAACGTACTGTGACTTGGCAATCAAGCTCAATGACAAGTTTGAATACTTGATAGAGTGCAAAGCTATTGGTATTGATTTGAAAGACAACCATCTGCGCCAAGCAATTGGCTATGGTGCAAACAAAGGCATCCAGTGGATTATTCTCACAAACGGCATGGAGTGGCAGATACACAAGCTGAAGTTTGAGCAACCAATTCAGTGTGAGCTTGTCGCCCAATTCAGAATCAACGAACTTTCATTGAAGAATGAGCGTGACATTGAGAAACTTGCAATCATCACCAAAGAAGGTGTAGAGAAGTCCCTTCGTGAAGAGCTGTATGAGAAGATTCAGTGCGTAAACAAATTTGTTGTTGGACAACTAATCCTTTCCGAGCCCGTCATTTCAACCATCCGCAGAGAGCTAAAGAAGCTGTCTGATGGAATCAATGTTGAAGAATCCGAAATCAATTCTCTGCTTCGCAATGCGGTCTTGAGGCGTGACATTGTAGATGAAACGTCTGATGATGTTCAGGTCGCTGCAAGCAAAGTTGCAAAGTTCTATAGACAGTCTGCCAAGAAGACTGTTGTGAAGCCACAACCCAAAGATGAGCAACCAAAAGATGAACCACAAACTCCGGCACCATCTTTGTCTGAGCAACTACTAAAAGAAGCAGATGCTAAATAACAGTCACCTCTTGCAAACGAAAGGAGAGGCACAAGATGGAATTCAACCCTGAAGAAGAATCACCTGTCGTGTTCATTGACCGCATTGTTGATGTTGACACTGGTGCTGAAATCGCTACTGACCAATTCGGTGAGAAAATCTTGGACATGATAGGGCAGGCACCTCAAGACTCCATTGAGTTTCTTGATACACCAAATCATTGCATTGCTCATCGAAAAGACATTGGCATTGACATCTATTATTCGGTTGGGTATCAGCCTAAGGGGTGAAGTGACTTGCTTAGATAAAGGTGATGGCTGGTCGTTTGACCAGCCATTTTTGCACCACACGAGACTTATTTATGACATCGAATATCATATATCCTTAGGCTTTATTCAGGATGGCGCTAGGGAGCGGCGTTTCAAGGATGATAATTCATATTACCCAAGTGTAGGAAACGCCCTGGGGCGGTCCTGGGTGTCCCTGGGGTGATTCTGGAAGCCTAAGGTTGGGGTAATCCCGTAATTTCAAGGTGACAATCCTAAGCCTGAAGCTCTAGGAGAGCGGTTCAAGGAAGATGATAGTTTTATCAAATGGACTGAAGGCCGCTCCCTCGCGGCGGCCTGAAGGCCATAGGTGACAAGGTAGTAGGATTAGTGTCAAGGTAGAGGATATATCAAAGTTGAAATAGCAAGGATGTTCATACATGTGAGCGACAGCGAAGCTGGCGTGAACATGTCTTCAGGACGCGAAGCGGACTGAAGTATCAAGGAGTGACAAGGAAATGTGATTTAGGCAAGAGTGTCAAGGTAGTAGTTGTCAAGGTGATAGAATAAGGCGTTTGTATCAAGGAAGGAGTGTTTCAAGGTAGTTTGATTTAGGCAAGAGTGGTGAGAGATAGGTTTGGCTAAATCTTAGGCTTTTTGAGATACATTCTATTCTATATTCTATTAAACATTCTATCTATATTCTATTTAACATTATATATAGGGTTGATATACCTGTCATTGTGGTTGATATACTTGGCGGATGTGGTTGATATACTTTTTGATGTGGTTGATATACTTGATACATTGTGGTTGATATACTTGGCAATGGTGTGGTTGATATACTTGTGCTTGGATTTTTCGGAAATTTTTGGTACAGTATCAAAAATGACGTTGGTTCAGAGTAAATAAACCATGTTCTGACATAGTTGTGCGAAAGCGAGTGCGAGTAACACCGTTCTAAACAGAGTGTATGTCAGAGCATTGAACAACGAACGAGAACAGAACTATGACAGAATTAGAGATGCAGCGACTTGAGGACTTCAAGCGCGTTTTGACCTACAGACTGGTCACTAAGATTTCACATGACTTCAAGGGAAATTACAAGCTCTACTTTGAAGCACCTTGCATTTGGCAGAAGTGGAAGACCAAGCAAATGGCCTACGACAAGAAGATATACAAACTTGTCATCATGTTCAACAACACAGCTTTGTCGGCACACCAAGTGCAGTCGATATTCGGCAAAGACAGCAACAAGAAGTGGATTGCATATCAAGCTCTCATTGCACAAGACAAAGACATCAAGGTCTTCAACAAAGGCACAATATGCATGAGTGGCAGCAGATATCAAGTGAGGAAGAGGTACCAACTTCCGTTTGACTTCATCGAAAAGATATTCACTAATCCTGAACTCTTGAGGAAGGTGCTTGATGCTGGAAGTGACTACTACACTCCTCGGCAGAGACGCTTGATATTCACCCAGATAAACAACACGAAGAAGAACTACCACTACATGACGAAGCAGCAGAAGCTTGATGCAATGAGTGAAGACGAGAAAGTTGCAGCTTTGATGAAGGAGATTGGAGACATAGTATGAAGAGAGCAATGACCGACCGAGAGAAGAAGCTCAAGCAGATAAACTTGAACTTAGACTAGCTTGACCAGATGGTTGCAGATGGAGTTGTGACTAGGCGAGAGCTGACAGACATTGTTCTGAGGCGACACATTCTTGCAATGAAGCAAGTCATGAACTATGCCGACAAGAACTTGACTTGAAGTTAACATGGTGCATATATGTAGACATGACACACCAACCACACAACCCACTTGTAGACAAAGTAGTAGACGGCTGGATTGCAGCTCATCGCATAATGGATGACTGGACTTCAGCATCTATTCCATACAGAGCTGAGTGTGTAGCTGAGTATTTCAGACGATAGCCTGAGACTTGCAGCTGCACACATCCAGCTGTTGCACCTTGCACTAAGCCTAAGACAATCATAAAGGAGAAGATTGTCGTAAAAGAAGTGCCAGTGATAAAGGAGAAGGTCATAACCAAGCAAGTGCCTGTAGTGAAAGAGAAGGTAGTGGTCAAAGAGATTCCCGTAGTAAAAGAGAAAGTGATAACCAAGGAAGTCCCAGTGATAAAGGAGAAAGTCATTGTGAAGGAGATTCCTGTGCAGAAGGTGGTTGTCAAGGAAGTGCCGGTGGTGAAGGAAGTACCTGTAGTCAGCGAGAGGGTCATTGTAAACGAGAAGGTAGTAGTCAACAACATTCCAGTTGTCCAAGAGAAGGTCGTGGTGAAGGAAGTGCCTGTGATAAAAGAAGTAGTTGACCATCTTGACGAGCAGAAGCTCCAAGCACTCAATGACTTGAAAGGACAGATATAGCAGCTAGGCACAGCAACAATGACTGTGAAAGCTGACCATCCACTTCCGATTGTCTACGCTTGATACAAAAAAAAGAGGGCAGGATTTCTCCTGCCCTCGTTCGTTTGATGAAACAGCAACCTTAATTGAACAAACCCCAATACTGAGCTTTGTTGATTTCTGGTGCTTCGCCATACTGCTTTTCAAGTATCTTGGCTGTATGTTTGACACATTCGATTTCATGTCTGATAGCATTTGCATGGTCTGGGGCACGCAAGCAAAATTTCTTTGCAAAGTCATCACCCAGATTTACAAGCTCACCACAAGGATTCTCATCATTCCTGTTGTGGCAAAAATAATAGCGGTATTTTCCTTCTGCTGAGCTGTCGTATTCCTCTTCAATGTAGACCGTACCTCGTATTTGCAGTGCTAGTTTTTCCATGTTGTCAAGAACCCATGCATCATTTGCAATCAGCTCTAGACGCTTAGCCTCAAGCTCTTCTTTTGACATCTTCCAAAAATATGGAGTGAGGAGCTTCGGTACCATCATCAGTTGGAACCAGAAGTTTCTGTTGTCAAATACATCAATTGTTAAGAGCTTCCTGTTGGGTTTGTCTTCCCAAACTTTATTAGGACACTCACTATAACCATGCCTTACCTGCCATTTGCAGGTATTCGCGTCATCCATTTTGGCAAGCTTTATCAATGAACGCTTAAGTTCATCATACTTAGCAGTGCCGTCATAGCATTTGTCATGATATGGTGCCAATATCATTCGCATTCTTCCGTCAATTCCCATAGTTTGTTTACCTTCTTTCTATAATGTGGGCAGGGATTTCTCCCTGCCCGGATTGATTTATTTCTGTTTGTTCTTCTTGATGAATTTCCTCATGTGAGCTGATGTCAGGTTCATAGAAGTGATTGGGTTCTCATCGAAGTACCCAGACCTCTTGAGATGCCTGAACATCTTGAAGTCATTTGAGTTGTTGACAAAACTCCAATCAAGGAACTCTGCCAGCTCATCCTCCTTTACCTTTACTCCATCTATTGTGACAGGCTTAGCCCAGAGCTTTGCCCAATCCACAGATGCCTCTGTTTTTGATTTGGTCTTTTTCATAATTTGTTTTATTCCTTTATATAGGACGACTACTTTCCTTCCATATAGTCGGAAAGCTGGTCTATGTGTTGCTGAACCATGTAGTCGATGTACTCATCATCGTCAAGCATAGGTTCGATTTCATACTGAGGGACTTCATCAAAGTCCTCATCATGATATGCATTCATTTTGTTGTTTATTTCCTTGTTTTGTGTTGTTTATACATCCCTAACCACACAGCTAGGGAAATCGAAAAAAGTGTGTAGATACAATCCACCTACAAGATTTTTTCCCAAAAATCTCTTCCCATCAAAATTCAATTTTCAAATAACTACACCACCACGATAGCAGAAGTCATATTTTCTGTATCGAATTTTTTTGCGGGAAATCCCAAATTTTGCGCGCGAGCGGAGTAAATAAATCTGATGACATAAATAATGGAGATTCAGAACATGGACTATGACAAGCACCTATAGAAGATACTGACATCTGGTCTCGCTACAAAAGATGTAGTGACGCTCATACAGAAGTTGAACAAGCTGCGCGACATCAGCCGTGAATGGCGTGGTGCAATTGCAGAGATGAAAGACAGCCTCGACAGGCTTTAGAGAAATCTTGGACTTGAAGAAGGTATATAAGGACAGGAGAACACACAAGATGAACAACATCATCACAACAAAGCAGAAAGTCGTTGAGTGGCTGCGCTCAGATGCAGGCCAGCATCTAGCAATAACATTGCCATTGGCAGCACTTGTGGTAGGTGTTGCCATTTGGGGAATGCTTACAATCTGAAGAAAGAGGACTGGAAATGACAACAATCATATCACTCATAGCAGCAGTAGCAGCAGCATCAGCATGGAGAGCATGGTGCATCTGGAAACTTGCAAAAGAATCAACAAAGGAGGACTGAACATGGGAAAGAACATATAGATGATGGACTTTGAGCTGAAGACTAACGAGTACGCAGCGAGCTTTCCTGAGATTGAGATACACACACGAATCATGATTCCTCAACTCCACAAGGCACTGAACAGCGTTGACCTCAAGACACTCAAGGAGCGAGTTCTGAGCGCAATATATGATGCATACACAATGTATGACCCATGCAAGCTTAATCTCAAGGAGAAAGCAGAGTCATGATAGCTAACACACCTTGGAGAACATTGCCTAGCGACAAGTCGAAGCACTACATCGACAAAGATATGCTTCGTGCAGAAGTCCAGAAGTGCATCGACAACAACAGGCAATGCTCCGATGAGCTAGCTAAGTCATTCTGCTTGATAGTGGAGAACATGCTGAACTCTTCAAACTTCAGAAGCTACAGCGATGACTGGAAAGACGAGATGAGGAGCTTTGCACATTAGAAGCTGATGAAGTCGATGAAGTCTGTAGACCCAGCGAAATGCAAAAACATGTTCAACTACTACAGCAGAATCACTTGGCTGGCATTCATCACAAGGATACAGCAGATGAAGAAGGAAGACCACAACAAACTGGAGTACATCGACAACATCAACTATTCCCAGCAATGAGAAGAGTAAATAACTACATGACACACAACGGAAAGCGAGACAAAACTATGACACGAGCAGAGCAATGGAACAGAGACACACAGATAGAGCAGATGGCAGCTTAGTTCTTAGATGCCAACTTCTACAACCACATCAAGCATCCATCAACCAGACACCACGACACATACCATCAATTCGGTGGTGTGGACATTGAGATTGGTCCAGTGAAGTTTGATGAGAAGTGCAAAGTAAAAGGATGCATGAACAAGGTAGCACCATTCATTGGATTTGAGTGTTCACTAATCAACAAAGCAAACCAACTGCACACAGGCTGGTTCTTGAACTCAGACCTGTCTACAGACTACTATGCAATCATAGGTCTTTCAGCAACAGTCAGCGATGACCGACAGCTAAGCTCATCATCCCAGATATCAGCAGCAGATGTCCTTTGGGTGAAGAAGCAAGATGTAGTTGACTACGTGCAGAGCTTTGAAGGACACTACGGGAAGATTACACTGTAGCAGATATCATCTGATGCTAGTGAGCTGAGACTGCACTCAGACAGTGGATATAGAGATGCGTTTGGCAACAGCACACTTGATGCAAGCGGCAAAGCACGACACAAGTACCCACATCGCAAATACTGGCTCACATACTCTACTAAGATGAAGGAGAAGCCAGTGAACCTTGTGATACCAAGAGACACACTGGAGAAGATGCCACACACAAAGCACTTCATTGTCACAAAGAGCAGTGTAAAGAGAATGGGAGGCAAATGATGGGAGACATGCTTAGAAGAGCAGTTCACTTGGATGACATGTCATGGATTCCACAACCTGAGCAAGAAGAGTCTATGCAGGTGACTAATCTGTCTGAAGAGGATGAAGACAAGTTGCGCAAAGCTATATTCGCTCTCTTCGACTTGCAACCACTTGAGCTTCTTGTGCTTCAAGGCATCATGCAGCAGAAGTCATTGCAAGAGATAGCAACTTCGATGACTAAAGTGTTGAGAGACAACAACAAGGAGTGTACACGCCACCATGTGTTCTAGCTGCGCAAGTCTATCTTGAACAAGCTGCCTGAGTTTAAAGACGCACTCACAACTGCTGGACAGAGGAAGGTACTCAAGCCATGATGACCTTAGGCTTTTTAACCCCCCAACCTTAGGCTTTGGGAATCATCGGGCAAAACCTAAATGGGCCGAAGTGATTCGAGTTTATTTTATAATTTTTAAAGGAATACACACAAAACATAAACAAAAGGAACACAATGGGTAGAAAGCTTAAACATAGTGACCACAAGATGTCAAATTTGGAGCTTTAGCACGAATACCAAGACCGCGCAAGCTCC
>AUXO014050757.1_pt1 | contig 32049 bp, 28 predicted proteins | sample 768731 | NCBI WGS metagenome assembly AUXO01 (sample SAMN02715735, study PRJNA202380) | gut metagenome | biome: sheep rumen | host: Ovis aries | place: New Zealand: Palmerston North
CATCAATGAACCTTTTCAAGTAGTAAACGAACGAACTGGCGAGATGAGTAATCTCATGTTCCCTCGAGATTATGCAAGAGATGGTAGTGGTGCAAACACCATAAACTGTGGTTGTGATGTATCCTATCATAACAACTCAAAAGGAAAAGTCCAAAATGGTGAAAGTAGATAAAAAAAATGCTCTTTTTCTAAAAGGTGTTGTAATTGCTAACGGAATACCTGATAGTGATGGTGACATCCTTGACCGAAAAGATATAAAAAAACTGATTAGTAGTTTTTTATCTCATCAAACTGATACAAACCATGATTTTTTGCAAAATATGGGTGTAGAAATCATTGAGAATTACATCTCGCAAACTGAAGAAACCATTAGTGGACATAAAGTTCCAATTGGATCATGGATTGCATCAATGATGGTGTGGAATAAAGAGATAATAAGTTTAGTGCGACAAAATAGACTGAACGGATATAGTCTTGCTAATCAACCTGATAGTGATATTGCTCATGATGTAACATATCTGCTTAATAAACGGAAAACTTATTCACAGTTTAAGGATATGGATAAATTAACCCCTACATTCATATCACTTGTTGAAAATCCTAGCAATAAAATTCCTTTTGAATATTTTTCGTATAAAACTTATCTTACTAAAAGTAGAGGACTGGAGGAAGATAATGTGTCCGAAGAAACTAAAGAATTAAGTAAAATTGCTACCAGCTTAATTGATGTATTAAGTTCTCAATTAGGTAAAAATATGGGTGTTGGTGATGAATCAATTACTAAAGCAGCTCCACCTCAAGGGGGTGTAGCACCTGCACCGATACAACAACAGTACACTCAACCGCAACCAGCAGTTGAACCTGCTTCCTTGCAGAGCATTGATGCTAAACTTGATAAACTCATTCAAATTATGAGTGGGGCTAATCAAATACAAAAAGCAGTTGATGACACAAAAAAGAAGAAAGTAAAAGGTGATGGTTCATCTGCCAAAACAAGTGGTCACGGTGAAAGAACACCAAGTACTACTCCTAAAGTTGAAGAAGAAGAAGAAGAAATTGTTGAAGAAAGTGGAGTAACTGAAAATAATACTGACCTTGCAGGGGAAGGTGGGGATAATAATGCTCCGAAAGTAGATGGTGAAAGTGGTGGAATAGTTTCAAAACAAGAAAAAACAAATGATGAAACTGGACAACCTCAAACCAAAGAAAGTGGAGCATCATTAAACCAAGTACCACCTACACCTAACAACAATGTCCAACCTAGTAACAAATTACAAGGACAAACTGGTGGTAGAACTGTTTTAAAATCAGCTCCTGCACAAACACAAAATTCAACTATTTCTGACCCTGTTATGCAAAGTTATAACACTCAAGATATAGGTACTAAAAGAGATGCACTTGGTAGACCTATAAGAGATTAATTGGTGATATAATGTTAGTAAATTCACAAACAATAGAAAATGAAAAATCTTTCGTATTAAAATGGGCAGAAACCCCTTTTAATTCCGAAACTGAAGGTATTGAATCTAAGTATGCGTTTAACCCAGGTTGGACACAACCAACTCAAGTAGATACTTTCTACCGTAGAATGGAAGAAAAATCATCTATTCTTAAAGATTCAACAAGAATAACGATGGATAGTTTACAACAAGAAATTGATTATCTAAGAACCGAATTAAACTTTGATGACCTTAGATATGTTCAAACACTTGATAATGATGCTGATATAGGAAAACCTATTCAAGATGTATACAAATTCAAAGAAAGTATTCCTCATTTCAACAGAAAAGAATTAATCATAACGAACTGTGTTGCAAGAAGTTTACTTCCTGAGTCCTTTTTAAAAGAAAACATTGAAAAAGAATCCTTTTTAGCATCATATGAAGGTGACCTTGCAAGTGCAGCAGCACCTACCGTTGAAAGAATAGGTATGTACGGTATTCTTGACCCATCTAGACCACACGGTCGCTCTGCAATGGACAGTAAAAACGGTGTGTTCCAACAATTAGCAGAAATCAATGCTAAAAGTACAACAGGCTCTGATGACCCTCAAGGATTTGGTAGTCCATTCATTACCAAACAAGGTAATATTGTAGAGCAATTTATGGATAAAATAGATGAGTTCATCACCCAAAACGGTAAAGATGATTATGCACAGTTCTATATTAGTCGCTCACTTTACAACAAAGTGTTAAAAGAAGTATCACAACGTGAAACCGTTGGTGGAGATGGAGTTCTCTTTGATGGTAGAGAAGTGTCCATATTTGGTATCCCACTCAAACGTGTATCCTTCCTTAACCCTAAAGCAAGTGCAGAGAAAAGAAATGGTTGGGGTCATTTAGCATTATTATGTGATCCTGCAAGTCTTTGTTGGGGATTCTTCAACGAACTTGAAAGTAAATCAAGTTATGTACATGAAAAATTATCTTACTTAAACACATTACAAGTCGGTTTCGATGTAATACCTATATGGGAACAGGATGTACTTGCATTTAATATTGATGACTTTGGTAGTGGAACATTAACCATCAAAGTATTAGACAATAAAGGTGATGGACTAAATGGTGCTACTGTAGAAATATTTGATCCTACTAGTGCAACACCTGACACAGCTTTATTCACAGGTACAACTGCTGCTGCACCAGTACTTGATGTTGATGGTACACCTATGGTAGATACAGATAATAACCCTATTACTGAAAATGGTGTTGCAACAATCGCGGATATTCCATATGGTAAATATACAATCAAAGTATCTGCTACTGGACTTAAAACACAGGAATTTGAATCCACTATCATCAATAATGAAGCAGAAACTATGTATGTGACAATGAGAAAATAGGTATATTTTTGGAGTTGGTGAATCATGGTATGTGAACCTATTCTTAATGATGATTACATCAACCGTATACTTGCATATCTTCAAGGGTGGTACATTCTATATGACCCTGAAGAAAAAATACAAAAAGAGTACGCAACCTCTTTTTTAGAGTATGAAGAGTTACATTCTTCTCTTGAAGAGGTTAATCAGATTACGCTTGAGGAATTACAGTTATTTTTTGATAAAGGTAAGGAACATGTGAAAGCGTGGTTATGGTTTGATTACATACCAAGCGTACCTGTTGTACACGAAGCATTACTCAAATGGACTGCGGGTCTAATTTGGAAGAAGTATAATGTGAAAGAAGTGGAATTAACTGATAGAACTAATAATTATGGGTATGGTGACCAACTTATTAGTTCAGCAAAAACTATGCTTAAACCATATATTAGGATAAGAACTAGGAGTTTGAATTAGTATGACTGTTTCTGCCGAGTTAGAGCAACGGATTGAAGTGCGAAGTAGTTTTAGGGGTATGACCCGTGGGTACAGTATCCCTTGTATCGCAAGATTAATGCGTGACATTGAACGCAGAGTATCAAATAACTCTGCAAAAACTATTCGTAGGATAGGTGAAGAAGTAGGTACAGTTGCAAGATATGAGCAACACGCAGGTATTGTCCATTACAGGGCAATATTCACTAGAAATCTATTTGACAGTATTCAATCTAAAAAGGAAATGGCTACAAAAGATTTGGTAAAATATAAAGTTGCCACAACAATAAACAAACCATACCCAGTTTATCTTATCAAAGGAAGAAAAGCAGTAACGCCAGTTAATAAAAAAGTATTAAGATTTAAATTAACACCAAAAGGGGAGTATCTGTTTAGACCAAGAGTAAAAGCCTCAAAACCAAAAAACTATGTGGCTTTCGCAGATAAACATTTACAACCCCTCATTCCTGGAATGGTAAGGAGGTATGTCGGTGAACTATTCAGATGAAGCAATAGACCAACATGGGGATGACACTTTATTTACTTTAGACACTCAAATTTATAATCTACTTCTAGATTCAAAAAAGAGTGGAAACAGATTGTTAAAACATTTTAAGATTGAATACCCCGAAGAATACCCTCAAACATATATTAACAGTATAAATGTGGGAAGAACCTACACATACCCCAACCATGAATTAACCACATTTGACAATAATGCTTATGAGGTCACAGTTGAAATTGTAATCACAACAAAAAATTATAAAACGATGCAACGCCGAGAAGTGCTTAAAACAGCTTGTTATGAAGTTATAAAACTTATTGAAAATAGTGTTTTACAAGGCTTTTGTCATGTAGAATCTAACTCTTTTGAATATGATAATACTAATGTAATTGCTAATGCACGTATTGTCATAAAAGGAATTGAACGATTTAGCAGAGAAGCTGAAGAAAAAGAGTACTCAAGGATTTGCCGTTTACTTGAAGATATAGAACTAAAAAATTTTAATGAAGGAGTTTGATAAACTTGCCTACAAGTAGAGCAGTAATTCCTGCACAGTTGTTTATACCAGGAAAATCTAACCCTGCTATCAGGGTTGGTTTTGGGGATAGAGTTGCAGTTTTAGGTGCATTTCCAACAATTAGTAAAACTGTTGTTAATGTATCTTCATATTCCGAAGCAATGGAACTCTTAAACATCAAAACAGGAATTAATGACAAATATCATACAAACAATGCTCAAAGAAATGAGTCACAGTTAAACCCTACCCTTGACTATTTTGATGGTGCAAGAGCATTAAAACATTTATTCAGAGTAGGAAGTGCAGATAACAACGTTGGGGAAGCAATTATTATCAACACCTCTACTGATTCCACAGTATGTGCATCAAATGATAATACAATCAAATTGTTAAATGGTACACTTGAGTTCGGTAATGTAGAAAATAGTGCTGATGCCACCTCAAGAACCCAAAACGGTAAAACATTAACAAAACTTGATTATGCACTTGAAAGATTGAAAGAAGAAGAATATGATATATTATTACTCGCTTTCACACCTACTGCTGCACAGGTCACAAAACTAATCGAGTTTTGTAAAAATGAATACCGAAGATCCAACCCAATCGGTATAGTTTATGGTTATGGTACTACACCTAGAGCAGTTGTAAAACCTGATGAAAATAGTAGTGTTGTACAAACTGTTATAAATTCAACAAAATCTGCAAGTATAAGTGCTGAAGAAATAACAGCAATTAAACAACAATTAAAACTGTTTGAAGATGCTACAGTAGAAGAAAACCATCATCACACACTTTATGCTCTTATTCCACAGTCATTTAAATTAACTTATGAGAATGAGTATTTATCTCCTATGGAATCAGCAGCTTATTACTGTGGTGTACTCGCAAGTACACGTGTAGATGAAAGTATGACTGATGATGTCATACCAAATGTAGAAGCAGTAAACGAAGATTTAGTTTATGATAAAAGTAGTGTGATGGGTGGATCAACAGATGGGTATGATTTAGTATCTAAAGGTTGTACAATGTTTAAGAAAACTGGTCGAGCAACTGGACAAGTTGTATGTATTAACAGTACATTACCAGGTAAAAATGACCGTATCTATGACATTAGCCATATTCGTACAGCTGCATATGTTATTAGAAAACTTAATTTACGAGAGTTTTTTGGTGAGCATGAAAACAGAGTTACACTCGATGCAGCTCTCACTAAATTAACAACAATACAAGCAAACCTTGTAAATGAGTTCTCTGATATTTTATATAACATATCATATTCATTACAACCTCATGATAACAACTGTTTAGATGTATATGTGCAAATAGAATGTTATGATGTGCTATTACAAGAAGAAATCTATGTAAATGAGGTGATTTTACCATGGCAAATCTAAATAATTGTAATTACATCAAAAATTACAAATCATTATACATTGATGGGATAAAAATAAGTGAAGCAATGGAATTTTCATACTCACTTGATACAGAGGATCATAAAGATGTGCATTTTGATGGTGTAAGACATGGTACACACAAACACCCTGACATCACCATCACCCTTAACAGATTAATCACCTATAAAATGACTGATGAAAGGACTATAGACACATTACTCAATTGTATGCTTACTGACCCAAAAACAATAACATACATTGAGCAAAAATCCGAACCTAATGGCGAAGGAATGATTACTGTATCAAGAAAAAACATCAGCTTCAAAAACTGTAGACTCACAAAACGTGAAGAAACATACAATGCTGATGAAAACAGTAAAATGAACCTTGAGTTTACAAGTGAAGGGGTTATCCACGATGATAACCAACCAATGTGGAGTGAAGTCGATTAGATTTCTCTCTACATACTTTTTTTTTAATTTATGAATTATAATTTATTTTTTATTACAAAAAAATCAATTTTTTTAGAGGATGTGAGTTCAAATGGCAAAAAAAAGTTCAAAAGATGAAGAAATTGTAACAGATGTACCTGAACCTAAAACCGAAACTTTTACTGTTAAAATGGATGAAGATGATGCAATTGACATCATGGAATACTTATCAGAGCCAGGTATAAAATTAGGTATTGATAATCGTAAGAAAATTGAAATAACCATGACTGATGGCACAAAAGTTAAAGGTATTATCCGACCTCTCTCATCTGATGAAAGTGTATCAATCACTCAATTTGCAGAGCAAAGTGGAACTAGTATGGATAAACTTGTAATCAAAAAAGCATTTTATGGAATGGATGGAAAAACACATGTACCTGATCTGTTACTTGAAAAATTTACTGTAGGAATCTGTGCAGAAATAGTAACAAAAATCATGGAATTTAGTGGTTATGGTGCTGATGAGCAAACAATTGAAGCAATAAAAAAGAGTTAGACTTCCGTAAGGAAGATGCGAAATTAGCCTATCTTACGAGATTGTATATGGCAGGACAATTATTTAACAACAACAAACCTTTAACAATCTTACAGGAATCTGTTATACTTATCATGGAAGATATAATAATGGATTGGAAGATAGAAACTAAACAATTATTATAAAGACAAACAGTATGTGGTGTTTATGGCAGGTTATAATTATAATATTAATTTAAACGTAATCGTTAAGGATAAACAACTATCTGCTCTTGAAAAGAGGTTAAATCGGTTACAAAATAAAACCATAAGACCTAAAGTGGATACCAGTAAAACATTTGATACTGGGGCTGCGAGTAAATACTGGAAATATAATCAATCTCAATTCAGTAATTTTCAGAAAGCAGCACAAAATTACTCTATTCATTGGGGTAACTTTGGTAGAGATTTTTCCAAATCTGCAAGTGAATTAAATCGTAGCGTAGCTGGTCTTAGGAATATAAACTCTCTTGGTAGAAGAATGGGAGTTGCCCGTGAAAAAGGTAGTCGATTAATGGATGTGGGAGCAGGTGTTGGAACTTATGTCGGTTTATCCAGTTTAAAGAAAATATTATATGATATACCTGTTCAAGCAGAAACTAACAAATGGCTCATGTCCACTATGGGTGATGAAACTGCTTCAAGTGATGCACTTTATAAACAATTAGATACAACAACTGACCGACTTCCAATTTCTATGCAGAGTGTAGCACAACCATTATACGCTTTCAAAGCTGCTACTGGTGAAAATGCAGAAGTAATCAAAAGTATCATTCCACAGTTTGCTAACTTCGGGGCAGTAGTGCAAAACATGACTGGATCAACAGAGTTAGCTGAAACTGCAATGATGAAATTAGGTTACGGTATTAAAGGAAGATATGCTGCACTCGACCAATATGGTATCACCGAAGATGCACTAAAACGTGCAGGTTGGAGTGGTGATGAAAAAGATGTGAAAGGTTACATGGCAGCAGTTACCAAAATTGTAGGTAATGCAGAGGACAGTATGGGTACTTTCGCAGGTAGAGTTAAACTTGTTGAAAAAAGTCTTGCTCGTACTGGTAAACGATTATGGGAAAGTGGTATTGGTGATGCTCTTAAAGGTGTGCTTACTTTCCTTAGTTCTTTTCTTGAAGCAGGAAATGGAATATTTGCACAGTTAGGTGTAGGTGTTCTTGGTTTAACTACTGCTACTCTTGGTGGTGTTGCAGCATTCGGTTACCTTTTACAAGCAATAGGTAGTATGGGTGAATCCTTTACAATTCTAGAAAGTGCAGTAGGTAGTGCCGCATCAACTTTAGGCTCAAAATTTGGGGCAACAAGTACTGTTAAGGCTATGGATAAAAAATTAAGTGCTGGTCAAACACCAATGTACTATGCAGGAATACATGATTATGACCGACACCAAATTGCAACATCCACTCTCTCTGATAAAGAAAAACAAAAACTTGCAAAGTCTAAGAAACGTGACAAACAATTTGTTAAAACCTTTGGTTGGGGTAAAGAAACAGAGGCTCAAATCGCTTCAGTCCGTGGAGATAAAAACTTAACCCGAAAACAGAAAGCACAGGTCATTAAAAACATAAAAAAATCAAGATTAAATGAAATTAATGATATGGGTTTCAGAGGAAGGTTTAAAGAAGCAGGTCGAATGAAATCTTTAAAAGCATTAGGTAGTAGTTTTAAAGGTGGATGGATGAGTGGTAATGGTTTGGGTAAAGTTACTCAAGGATTTACACAGATGGGTTCAGTTTTAGGTGGATTAATAGGAATTATTAACCCATTCAATGCAGTACTTGTAGGACTAGGAGCTGCATTAGCTGTACTTGCAGGTGTTTTTGCAACAGCATGGTTTACAAGTGATAAATTCAGGCAACATGTTAGTCAAGTAGGTCAAAAACTAATGGATCTTAGCCGAACCTTTATGGGTTTCATTGGAGATATTTTCCAAGCCTCAGGTCTTAGTACAGAAGGTGGACTTAGTGGTGTTGTAGAAGTTGCAGATAAAATACTTTCTGCATTAGAAGGATATATTGATTGGGTGAAAGGTGTTCTTGAAGGTATTACTGGTAAAGATTATTATGCAGAGGAGCAATATGACAAAGCCAGTAAAGGTAAAGATGAGGCAGAAAAACAAATCCACGAATACCAAAAAGCAGGTAAAGAAGTTCCAAAAGAACTATACGATACTATGAGGTGGAATTATAGTAGGATGGCTTATTTCTCTGCACCAAACAAAGCTGCCGAAGCAACAAATCCTACTCAAGGGGGATACTGGAAAGACAAAGGAGGAAAATATGACAAAATCAGAGAAGATAACCCTGGTTGGCAATTCAGTAACTATGCTTCCCCTAAATCAATATTACAAGAACGAAAAGAGTACTTGCTCGGTGATTTAGGTATCCCTGGAGTAGGTAAAGCGAGAACTTATAATCCAGATATTAGGCAACAACAAGCACAATTCCAAGTGGGATTTTTGTCCAATTGGTTATTTGGCTCTAAACCCAAACCTCAAACTCAACAAAGTACAATTAATGGAGGAGAGGTAACAATTCCTCTCAATGGAACTAATAACGGTTTAACTGCTGTTGATGAATCAGCTATGAATGCTGCAAGGTCACTTGATACACTAAGTGGAGTAACTAATCCTAATTCAGTTACTGCAAACGGAAATTATAAACCTGTTGTACGAAGTAGCGATAATGGTGACTCTCGAGCAAATGTATCACTTAATGGTACTAAATTAGTAGATGAATTTTATAATGATGTTGTGCCTGGTGTAAACCGTACAATGACTGATACTAATAATGCAATTAATTCAAATGCTCTTACAATAGGTACTTCAAGTGGAAATGTAGGTAAACAAGCGACTTTCGCATTAAGACAGGCAATGTCAGGTATGCCTACTGATGCAAGTAACAAAACTGGTGAAGTAAGTGGTGCTATAAACAGTAAAAGTCCGCAGGTTAGTGGTGCTGCTGGTAGTATGGGTTCATCTGCAAATAGACAATTTGGTAGTAAATTAAATCTGCAAGGATGGGCTTCTACTGAAATTGAAGGTATGATTAGTTATGTTAAATCAAAAATACCTGATGTGTCATCAGTATTTGGAGGAATTGCATCAGCAGCATTAGGTGCTATTCATAGTATAAACAATAACAACAGTCCTGGTAACATTGCAAAATGGGGTAGTCAAGAAGTATCATGGATGGCAGATGAGGTACGTTCAAAAACTCCTAAAGTGTTAAGTGCAATGTCCGATTTAACGGCTCAACTACTTCCAAAATCTGTGAAAGATTTTAATGTGCATGGAGTTGTAGAAAAGAATCCTATTCAAGATTTGATGGATAAGAACCCTGTTGATGTTTATAATGCAGAGGTTAAAACTGTTGCAAGAGGTACACCTAGTGTCACACAAAGTGATATGAAAGTTCCGAATACTCAAGAGAATAGTCAAGTGGTTAATTTAACATTTAATATTGCTAGTGTTGATTCCGAGAAGAGAGTTCAAGAGATTAAAGATGTTGTTTATGAAGTTTTATTCTTTAATAACGAAACTGCGGGTAGGCAAGAACCAGTACCCTTAAACTAAGATGATGTGGTGATTTTATGGCAGCTTCAAAAAGTTCTAGTTCATCTAAAAAAGATGAAGATCCAATAAAAGTGAGTAGCGGGTACACTCAATCTGAAATAGAAAATATTCTATCGAATGCTGAAGCAGTATTTAAGGCAAGTACTAATGATGCTTTGCTTGGAACACCTAAACATAAGAAATCATATTTTGATGTGAGTACTGATAAGCGTACTTGTAAATCTTCAAAATATGAGGATTATGTGTATTTTGAGGTTAATGGACAGCCACTTAGGGTTGCTTTAGAGTTTAGTGCTGAACGGGATACTGAACTGGTAACTACTCGTTTACATAGTGGTTTCAGTAAAGAAACAAGCAAAGCAGTAAATCATCTGTATTTCAAGGGTGATGCAGGTATTAAATTTGAAATAACTGCTTTCATAGATATTAATGATGAATATGTTGGGGATAAAGTAGGGGATTTGATTAATTATGAGAACCGTACTGTGTTTCCTGTATTAGATGATTGGGTTCGTACAAATACAGTATGTAAAGTTGTTACATTCAGTCCACTCATTGAGAATGGTTACTATCGTATTGAAAAGTTAAAGCCTACTCAAGTGGATGCAGATAATATTAGTTGTGATATTTCCTTTGTACAGGATACTTATAATTATGAGCGACCACTTGCAACAAGGCAACCAGGTTCAAGTATAAATGAAGTAATTGGTGGTAAAGGTGTTGCTAGAACCGAACTCGTTGCAGGAGGTACAGTTCCAAAATACACAGGTCTAGCAAAACAATTGTATGACTGTGGGGAACTTAGTAAACTCTGTACTTGCACTACTAAAAAAACATCTTCCTGTGTTACCAAATACAAATCTTGCACATATGTTCTTCAACAATGTTTACGAAAAGTTGGACTGTATTTTGATGGTAGGATTGATGGTCTTTTTTGTTACATAACATACAATGCTGTAATTCAGTATCAACAAAGACATAAAGATAAATTAAATGTAACTGGAAAAATGGATACAAAAACTAAACTATTACTCTGTGATGAGGTGCAAAATGGCAGATAAAGATAAAAAAGAAAAAAGTGACCAAGAAAAACGAAACGAGAAACTTCGTGATGCTTACGAGAAAAGTATGGAAAACTTTGAAATATCAAGTAATGAGATACTTAGCAGAGTTCGTGACCGAGGTACTAGCATTTATGCACCTGATCCGATGGGTAGTGCTAAACAAAGACCTGAAGAAATTAGTGATATACATATTCTTTTTGCACAACAAATACCTTCTTATGTGAAAGAAGGTAAAGATGATTCAGAAGAGCAAGAGAAGAAAGCAAAAGAAGGCTCTTCAACAGATAAAAAAGAAGAAGAAAAAGATAAAGAAAAAGATAACAAATAATGGAGTGTTTGTATGGCAGATAACAACACTACAACAACTGACACCACAAATACAACAACGGACACTACAACAGAAACTCAACAACGAACTGCTACCAATAGTTTTCGTTTTAGTGGTGAAACACAAACATACCAAGCGTATAAACCTGGGGAATGGACTACTCCACAGGAATTGTTATTTGCATCATTTACTATCACAGAAACTGATATGAGGGCAAAAACAGCCGAGTTTACTTCCCCCCATTATATTGATTTAACAAAAGGCAGAGCATGTGTATGGATTCAACGAAAATATGGTGATAATTTTGGTGGTGTCATTTTAAAGTCTAGTTTGGATTCAGAAACTGGCTTGTACACCTATACTTGTCAAGATTGGAATAGACTTCTTACAAATAAAGTCTATGTTGTACTTAATGGTGAATGGGAAGTATACAAAGTAGTCACCAAATTACTCGGAAAATGTGGATTAAGCACAGATGGGTTGAAAAAAATCGAAGAATATGATGGAATGGTAGATGAAGTTCCTCTCGATGATGACCCTGATGAGACTAATACTAGTGATGTTGGATCTGCAACCACCACTACCTCAACCACTTCCTCGGAAGGTGAGGGTGAGCAACAAAAACAACAAGAAACCAAAAAAGACACTAGTAAAGAAGCAAAACTTAAACGAAAAAACACATTCCGACAAACCCCTCGAGGACTCTTTGACAAAATTAGTGCAAGAGATTTAATTTTTGCTCTCCTAATGAAAGAAGGTACAAATCTTGACATATACTTTGATGAAAACGGTGTTTTACATTTTGAAAGGTACGAAAAAGATACTTGGCTTAAAAAAAGATGGTATTTCGTTGATACAGAAATATACAATGCTCAATTATCCTTTGATATTACAGATGTTATCACTCAAGTCGCAGTAAAACACGTTGATGCACTAAATGGAGATGCAACTCTGTACACTAGTGAAAAAATGTTAGGTGTAAGTATTGCTGCATTTTTTGGTGTGATGGGTACTGTAATTGATAACCCTACTAAATCAAGTGGTAGTACTGGTGCAGTAGCAAGTGGTGATGGTTTTACTTGTAGTGGAAAACCTAGTGCAGGAAAATGTTGTGCAAGAAATCATGGGGGTGTAATGCCACCATACACCACAGTAACCCGTACTTACAAGAATTACTGTGTAATGTGTAAAGCAAGTAACTGTCTTGCAGATACACCGAAAAACCCTTCAAGAAATCGTGTTGCAGAAGGGGAAATTAGTTGCACTAAATGTGGTGCAGATTATTGCATATGTTGTGGTGCAGAAAAAGATGGAACTTGTAGAAGTAATCTTATACCGATTGGTAGTGCTACACCTACCACCACTACCTCTACCACATCTACTAAAACTGCTTCAACTGGTGGATCAATCAGTTCCACACAAACCTCTGATACAACAGGTGACCTTGCAACAACTGAAGGTAGTACAGCAGCTGTTGAAAATTATGCAAAAAACAAGATAGCCGCTAGAATTGCTTTTAGTGAAAGTATCCGTAAATGGTTTTCATTTACCATCAAACTTCCAGGGGAATACAAAAATTTACACACAAATAGTTTTTGTATGTTTATGATGAGTGAAACATTTATGTTAGAAAATTTACCAACGATTGGTAAAAAGTTAAATGGTAAATTTACAAGGTATGCAGGGTATGAAAAGAATCGTTTTTATATCGAGAAAGTGGTAAGCAACTGTGATAATAGGATGGGTTTATCTACTGAATTGACTTGCAATCCATTTGCTAGTGATTTTAGTACTTATGCTAAAACTCAAGTACAAGCTGAAGAAGCATTGAATAGTGCATTAGGTGGAGGTGGTGGGGGTGCAATAAGTGGTGACCTCATTGGTATTGGTAACGCTTTAGCAGCTAAATACACTTTCTGTGGTGGAGTAGGTAGTGAAAGTTATGGTTCAATGAAAAAACGTGGGTGTGGCAGTTGTTTTGCTTGGAGTGGAGCATTATACACCGAACTTAAAAAAGCAGGGTATACTGTTAGAGTAATACAATATGCTACATCAGCTGCTGGAAACCATAGAAGTGTACAATACTTAAATGGTGGCACATGGCAAGATTATCCTTACAGATCCACCAAGATACCTATGATGGCAAGATCCACTTCATCTAAACCTGGTATGTTTGTTTGTTTAGATGAGAATGGTAGAGGTGTGGCGGTTGGAATTTTATCATAAAATGGTGATTGTATGATTAGTGAATATCTTGATAAAGAAACTGTGATTGCTCAACTCAAACAGCAATTTCCTCGACAAAGAGAAGAATGGGATGTTGTGCTTGATAAAGGTGTGAAATTTAAAGATTTTATTGCATATCCTATTAAGTATGGGGATAGTTTTGTGTGGTTGCTTACTGATTATATGACTGGTGTTGTAACTAATGTGGTGTTCAGTCCTGATCTTGAGTATGGGTATTCGCATGGTTTGATGACTGAATAATCCTTTTTTTGTGGAGGTGTGTTATTTGTGAATGTAAACACTATTACTGGTGTGGATATTGATAACCGTTGGTTGTTAAGGGGTAATGATTTGTTACTTGTTGATGGGTATGATAATCTTAGTCAAGCAATTCAAAATAGGTTATCTTGCGTGTTAGATGATATGGCTTATTTTTATGATGGTTATGGTAGTAAACTTCATGAATTTTTTGGTAAACCTCTTACTCCTTCACTTATGCAGGATATTGCGAATGAAGTGGTAACTTGTCTTAGTGGCGAACCTCGTTTAACAGAGGTTAAGTGTGAGGTTACAAGGGTTGGACAAAATGAAGTGTTAATCAAAGTGTATGGTATTGTTGATGAAAACAGTAGTTTTGATTATAATTTCTTACTTAATGAGTATACATATACTCTTGAAACGATTGGTTGGGATACCACTCAATTAGAATTACATATTGGGTTATGGGATTGTATACATCAAGAGAATATTATTGATTTACGCAAAGGGGAATCAATTCTTATTCAATGCAGAGTGTTAAACAGTCATGGAAATCCTGTGCCAATTGGTGAAGTAGAATACTGGATCTCAGGAGTACATAGAATTGTAGAAGTAAATGATGGTAGAGCAGATTTACTGTTTGAATTTCCTGACACTTGGGAAAATGGGGAATACACTATTGAAGCCAAATATAAAGGGCTTGGAAAATTCTCACAGTCTTATGATTCTATGAAAATATATCTTGATAATCAATGGAAAACAGAAACTGAACTCGTTTTTGAAAACAATTATGGTTTTCCATATCAAGAAGTAATGTTCCCTACTACAGTTAATGATATTGTTGGTGGAAAAGTACGTGATGGTGATGTAAACTATTATCTTAACTGGGTTGAAAAATTAAGAACTAAAATCAATGCAAACAACTGGTATACCACTACACCTACAAAAGGAAAAGCAATATGGAGTGAAGCAGTAGTATACGATGAATGGGATAATTATGCTCAATGTGGATGTATAAATTTTTACATTGAAAATCTTGAAGGTATGCTCAAAGCAACAAAAACTATCCTCAGAAATGGTTATATCCTTAATGGAACTAATCACACATTTCTTAATAGTTTTACTTATGATGAAGATTATGAGAGAGTATGTGGTGGTGAAGTTAATTTTAGTTATCGTGAACTTCCACAGATATTAGAAACTATTACTGATATTGTTGAAGATCCGTTAATGGTTGCAAATAACCATAATGCTAGGATAAGCACACTTGTTACTGATGAAGATGGTATAGGTGTGTTAGATAGTGATGTTGATTATTATGTTCGTAAGTGTGGTAAATGTTATCCTTATGATACAATAACAAACACTCAAAATACTTATCTAACTCGAGATAAAAGCACGTTCACTCATTCTACTGTTGTTGATGAAGATTATTATCCAGTACCAAACGGTGATGTAGTGTATTCTTTAGAGGGATTACCTATCGCAGTAATCACACCCGACATTGATGCTTTTGTCGATGGAGCAAGGTATGGTGCTATGATTGTTGATATGAATGATAATGTGGTTGATGTAGGATCATTAATCACAGAAACTGGTGTCACATCTTATGTAACAAATCCTGAAGAAGAAGATAACCCTGATAAAATTAAGTTTAAATTGACTGGAGTTGTAAATAATGGTTAAAGAGTTTATTGGCTCATCTAAAGTAAGAAATGGACTTGCTTCTGATTGGTTTATACTGGAAAAGAATTTGCCTAAAGGTTGTTATCAGTTGATAGCAGAGTATACTGGTAATGAGATGTATAAACCATCATATGATATTAAGAAGTTGATTGTTGGGTGGTATACTGAGATAAGAGATTTGCAAGAGTTTTATGTTGTGAATCTGAATACTAGAAAATTAAGTGTGAGTGGTACACTTGTCGGTACGGATGATGAGGGAGGAATTTCTTATCTTGCTAACAAAAAAATTAGATTCCGTTTAAGACCTGTTGCTCCCCCTGGTATGCACCCTTTTGAGCAGTTAGTTGATGCAAAAACATTGTATAATGAGAATGGGGAAGATTATTGTTATACTGATGCTAATGGTCATTTTAGTTTTGAATTATTTTTCCCAACAGTTTATGATAAGTGGAGATACACATTACTTGTTACCTTTGGTGGTGATTATGATTATGTGATGTGTACTGAGGCTAGAACTGTTTATATGGGTGATATTCCTACAAAAACTGTGGTATCTGTTGCACCATCAAATCATATTCGTAATGATGGAGCATGTATCCTTGCTGCTAGAGCATATGGTTATGAATATGTAGATTCAAGTGGTGAACTGGTAGATAATCCTCAACCCTTGATGCAGGGCAGTATCACATGGTTTACTTCACCTGATAACCGACAATGGACAAAAGTAAATGTTGCCCCTGAAAGTTTAGCGAGAGATGGTATTGTTGAACATCGTATGCAGTTTGATTATGCCCCTGGTGAAACACATGAGCTGTATATTCGTGCAATGTATAGTGGTACTACGATTAATGGTTTAACTTATAAAACCAGTAACAGTAATAGTATTCACTTAACTATCGATGAGTATGGGGATACTGCAAGTCTTATCCGTATGCAACTCGAAGATTTAGATGTGGAACAGAAAACAATATTTTATGTTGTGGATCAAATAAGTGACAAGTTACTAACTTTAGACTATGGTACAGATAATTCCCCTGTGCCTATTGGTGAATGTGTAGTAACTGCAAAAAAGGTGATATAATATGAGTGGAAATTTTGAAAAAGCGTTAGATTCCTACGAATCTAATAATCACCCCGTGAATGGTAAATATCATTTTGACATTCCTCATGATATAGAACCTGCTTGTTACTCTATGGATATTGATTATGAAAGTCATGATGAGTTGCATCCTGAAGCATATCAATACAAAGGGTATATAGTGGTAGGTCATAGATTATACTTAAAAACAAGTCCTATTATAATTCCGTTTAACACTAGTGCAAATACTGAAGAAGCAGTTACTTTATATGAAAAAAGAAACACTTCTTTCAATATTATTGCAGAAGCATTTTCTGATGTTGAAATGGAAACAGGAATAAAAAATTTACCATTAGATGTCCGATTTGCAAAAGGTTTATTCAGAGATTATTATCTTAATCCGAATACAGCCTCTTCAACTATTAAATCAGATTATAATAATGCAACAGTTTCTTCTTCAATAACATTACCTGTGCGTACTAATAATAATGGGAAAACAACAACAAACATTAAAGTTAGTGATATTTACAATATTGAAGAAAGTGTCAATGACATAAACACTATTTTCTTTAAATGCAAAGGAACTAGGGATAGAGGTACGGATAATTATGTTCCTGCCATAGTGGAAGCACCCCTCATCATTGGTACAACTAATGTAGATTTTATTAGACATATGGAAGATTATGTTGCACTTGAGCAAGAAGATGTTCCATTTGCATTACCTGATGATTCACCAATTCCTGCCACATGTGGTACTGGTGAACTCCATCTTGGTACAACATTGTTATATCATTTTGCGTTGAATCCTGAGCAACATTATGGTGCTAAGAAACATTATGAAATGTATGTAACTGACCCTAGTTTACATGTGAAAGTAGGAGGATTACAATTAGAATATAATGCTGGTAATGGTTGGGTTAAAGCAGAAGCAAGAGAATTAGCCCCTGCAAGTAACACAACAACTATTTTAAACGATGGAACTATAATTCACACACCTAACACAAATGGTGTAGGTGTGGATGTTATTTGGACAAATCCTTTATCATCAACTACAAGTAAGATGATTACTTGGCGTTGGAAGTATATTGGAAAACCTGGAGCAACATTTAGCAGATACAGTCCAAATTACCCTATGGCAATTGACCCAAGTTTAGGAACACCAACCTGTGTGGATACTGAACTAATTATTACAAACCCATCAAACGGTGTAATTAATGCAACATATGGAGTTCCATTCACGATTACTGGTCAAATCGTTGAAATTGGTACAAATAATCGAGTAAATGAGAGTGGACAATTAGTATCTGTAACTATTGGTAGTGATGTGTATAATGGTACAGTAACCAATGGTGCATTCACTATCGAAATACCAAACACTCGTACGGGGTCATTTAGTGGAAATGTAGTATACACACCAAGTAGTAGTGCTTTTGTGGGAAGTAACGAAGTAATAGGAGTAACCGTAAGCCAACAAGAACTTGAAATAACAAATGTCAATGTTCAAGCAGAAAGAGGTGCAAAAGCAACCATCACAGCAAAAGTAGTTAAAATAGGCACATCTAATGTAGTTGGTGGTGGAACAGTATCATGTACAGTTAATGGAGCAACCTCCACAGTTCCAGTTGCAGCCAACGGAACATTCACTATCCGTACTGCTAACAATATAAGTTCAAGTACAACTGGTACACTATCCTTAACCCCTGTAAACAGTAATTACACCTGCACAGATAAAACATTTACAATAGCATTACCTGAACCTACCTCAATCAACATACTCAATGGAAATAGTGCATTAAGTATTAGTTATACAGAAGAAGCACAAATTACTGGTGAAGTAGTATATGGTAATGAAAGACATAGTGAACTTCAAAATACCGTGTCAATCACTTTAAACAATAGAACACACACAGTAAACATGGAAGGTTCAGTTTTCACATTGAATGTACCAAATTTATCAGCAGGTACATACAATGTCCAAATACAATACAATTCACCTAATACCAATTTATATGAAAACTGTTCAACAACAACTCAAGTAACAGTTGCACCATGTGAAGTATCTATTTCACTCCCTAATTCAGCTATAAATGTGTGGGATAGTGGGGCAAGTGATAGTGATACATTCTCTTTAGATATTGAAGATGAATTTGGTAATTCAATAAATGAGGGTACACTTAAAATATTCTTAAAATCTACAAGTAGTGCTTATTCATTAGACCCTGTGGAAGTATGGAGCAGTAATCTTACATCAAATAACTCATGGACATTTAATTCATATAGTGGATTAAATTTCACATCCCTATTTTCACAGTTAGCAAGTCTTAACAGATTAAAATATATAAATTACACAGTAAGTGCTAAATATATTCCTTCTACACAAAATTATGCCGAAAAAACTCAAGTAGGAAATACTTTAAGGTACAAATGTAAAACTCCAAAACTTATCATTAACGGTGTAAGTGAGTTTAATGATTCAAGTGCAACTCATAGACATACTTTGCAAAGATACCATGCTATTCAAACAAATAGTTTTGGTACAGGACTTATTGAAGAAACTTGGGATAATCTTGGAGATAAAAATTCCGTACGTTTATCAATAGTTAGTGTAGATGAAGGGAACACCCCTATTATAGGTATTCCTCACTTTTGGTGGTTTACAAGTAGTAGTGAAACTTTTGATGTGTACAAAACAAATGATGATGGATCATATGTACTTGATGGAAATAATAATAGGATATATGCTACAGATGAATATTATAAAGATGCTAATGGTCAAGCAACAAATATTCCATTACATCCTTGTAACCCTGGGTATCCTATCCCTATGAGATATGGTAAACGAACACCTAACTCTGACCGTACAACTTCCACAAACCATGTCTATGAGTGGATGGGTGGAGATGCAAGTGGTAATAGTGATTCTATCAGCTTGTATTTTGTATTTGACAGATACTTGCAAAATATCTTCCCTAATCTAGAAAACACCATTACAAACCCATACAAAGTTGTTACAAATGAAAACCCTACTACTTCAACATACAGTCTTGTAGTGAAAATAAACCTACACATGTCACACTAATGAGGTGATGAAGATATGGCAGATATTAACACCTCTTTTGTAAGTCGAATAACTGGTGAAACTATAAGTCCTGCTTGGATATTAAGTTTACAACTTGCACACTTGCAAGAAATAGTTGCAGAAGGTAACAGTAAAATTACTGATGCTAACATTGGAAGTGAACTTCGTAACATACTTGAAAGTATTGACATAGGGTTCTATCAACAGTTATTTGAGATAAATAAGTATGGGGAGCAAACTTTTCTGAGGTATGCTAGTGGTAATTGGCTTGATGAAAAAGCATATGATTATGGGTATACTCGTAATATGGGTGAGAGAGCAAGTGGTAATGTTACTTTCACCTTATCTACTCCCCCTGAAACTGATTATATAGTGTATGGTGGCACACAACTTCTTAACAAGATAACTGGTTTAGTTTACATTCTTGTTGATGATGTGGTGTTCTCACCTAGTGACACTACTGCTACTGGGTTTGTAATTGCACAGGCAACAGGTGAAGAATATAACTGTGAAGCAGATACCATTACTGTATTTGACACAGAGCAAATACTACGAAATGACCTTAAATGCACAAATATGTCCAGTTTCACGAATGGTGAGGACATAGAAAGTGATGATGCTTTCCGAATGAGAATTATACAAGCACTCAGAGGGGGTAACTTCGGTAGTACTCCATACTACCAGTCCTTATGTGCAGAAATTGATAATGTGCATGATGTAAAATTTATTGATCCAGTACTATTGAATAAAACATATGGTATCGGTAGACACACACATACCGTAAACGGTGTGACTAGAAGTTGTAATGATTGTTATGCTGTTTGTGTAGTGAACTGTGACAGTAATGATGATAATAATGATGATACTCTTTTATCAGTCACACAAACCCTCACTACTCAAGATAATTTAGTGTTAGGACATCTTTTCCACGTTCAAGATGCACTCAAACAGAAGTATTTCTTTAAGATTTCTTACTATGCAGAAGGTAACACTACTGTAAGTGAAGATGAAGTGAATACGTGTTTAGAAAAACTGTTCTATGGTGGAACTTATGAAGGTAAACAAACTATTTACTATCAAGGGTTTAACATAGGACAAACTATCTACAAAAGTGAGATAATTAATGCACTAGAAAATATGCAAAATGTACATCATATTGAAAGCATTAAATTATTAGGTTGGCATAAGGATATGCCTACCATTCCAGTAATTGAAAAATGGTATTCCGATAATGGAGTTGTGATGGAATATAATAATATTCTTGATTACCCCGATGAAGATGACCCATTATGGCAAAGTCATGGCAACTCAGTAATCCCCCATTGGAAGCGTATAGATGCGAACATTGGTGGTGCAGATGAGAATGTGTACCAACTGGAAATTGATAGTTGGTTCTTTTATAAAGTGAAAGACAATCAACATGATAATGATAACAATAGTGGGGAATATGCAGTAAATTATCAGGAAAATGAAAATCAATACTGGTTATGGGGGCAAAAAAGTTTTGAAACTATAGAGTTAGATATGGATGGAATTGCCATAGTTGGTGGTTTATATGAAAAACAACCAATACTCTTTAATCAACAACAAAATAATCATATTATTCAGTTAGAACGGTTAGGATAGTGGTATTATTAGAGATTATGATACTGTAAAAGATATTATTCGTAAATTACGGAATAAATCAAATAATATAGAAGAAACTGACCTTTTTGACACCTACTCCTTGATTGATTCTACTTTTAAAGAATATGAAAAAGAAATTGATTCTACTGAAAAAGAGCAGTTATGGGAACTCATCAACGCATATCTTGATAAATACGAAGATTTAGAAGATATTTACGAAAAATTAAGTATTGCTGCAACATCACACCCTATTGATTACAGTAAAGAAATAACCTTTGATGATGAAACCCCCCGCAAGGATAGATATTTGATTGAAGAAATACTTGAAAGAGTTCATCTCCGAAGTGGATTAAGACAACATGACAATGAAGTGCATCAAATACTTGTTGAAACATTAGGTTGGTATTTTAATGAAATTGATGCAATTGAGATGTTAAGAAGTTATTTCCTTAAAAATGCTTCTGATTATGTTCTTGATGAATTTGCATACCAGTATGGTTTACTTCGTGAAGAAGGGGAATCTGATGAGTCTTTAAGACATAGAATCCTTGCTTTACTGAAAGAAAGTTTTAATGTTAATGATATTAAAGCGACTGGTGTTGATTTATTTACTTATGTTGAAAATCCTTACACTCAATTAACAAGTAAAAACACTTATCTTTCAAGGAAATATCTTGCTCATGGCACAGACTTGATGATGGATTACTGGGATAAACGGTATATAACTTGGAGGGATATAGTATGGTTTTAAGACAAATGCCTGAACTTCCAAATTATAGTTTTCTGCAATTAGAAGAAATAAATCAAGTTATCCATAATTTTACAAAGAATGGTTTCTATGATGTTGCAGAAATAGACACTTCCAAGATCCGTACAAAATTCCCTGATTGGTGTCAAGGGAAAAAGTTCACAAAAAAATTTAACAATTTAAGATATGATTTCACACTCATTAATATGTCTTATGATGGTGATGTGTTCACATGGACATTTAAAATTGTTAATACCCTATGGACTGGTGGATGGACACTTTTAAACTCTGATAGAACTCCTTACTCAGAGAATTATACAAGTTTAACACCTAATGTGAATGGGGATACTCTCATTCTCACAGGTAAAAATTTGTATGATTTTATTCTACGATTAGAAATGAGTAATGATAGTACTGCTCGAAAAATACTTGTAGACACATACGGATTTGAAGGAAAATATGTGTATGAACATCAATTTGATTCAACAGTAACCGAGTATGCAGTACTTAAAAATCTGCAAAACAATACCTATGTAAACAATGCAACAGTAAAATTCATTCCATTGAATGATGTAGGTGAGAAGATTACTGTCACAACCCGTGATTGGTTAAAACCTTGTACTGCTATTGCTCGTAGGAATGGGAGATATGCAGTTCAGTACACTCCTACTAATCACACAGGCACTTTCTTTGGTAGACTTGAAGCATATATTAGTGGAGTGTTAGTTGCTCAAGCACCAGTAACTGTTAAAAAAGTACAAAAATATAAACGTGAAATTGTATACAGTAGAGGAATCAACGATTTAAACAATCTATGGATTCACAAAGGTTCAATCAAAAAATTCAAGATTAAAGTTGATACTCATAACAACTTTAATTATAATGTTAATAAATCAGTTGAGGGATCTGTTGTAAACATTTATCACACTTATGATGTTGCTAATAATGATCCATTACAAAAAAATACTACTCAAAAGTTAAAAACAGATGTTATAACCTCTTATATTGATAAGGATGGGTATTTTGAGTTTGAGTTAAATACTAGAGGTTGTTATGTGGATAATAGTTCTATTGTTTTTTCGTTACAAGCAACAGATACTTTCCCTGCGTACAGTACACCGAAAATTAATATTACTCATAAGTGGAGAGTAGCCTCTGATTTCCTTGACCTTAAAACAGAGTGTGAAGATGAAAATGGGGCAGATGTCATAGTATTAAATAATAAAACATATACTGCACCTAAAGATAATCCAAGCATTAACATAGGAAGAGATAATTATAACAAACAATATATCATTGGTGAAAAGGGTAAAGGTTGGTGTACTATTGATGAACACCATTATAACCATTGCTTTAACCTGAAAAACAAATCTAACTCCAAAAACTTCTTATATCTCCGTGGAATCAAGATAACAAATAGTGAATGTGCAATATACCAAGAAAACAACACTTATCTAGACATAGCATCATGTGTATTCACCTTTAATCGACATCTTAAAGAGAATTACCAAGGTGGCGTAGTATATCAAACAGGTTCAAATACAGTAGTGAATGTTACACAAAGTTACTTTGAGAATAATTATGCAAACTGTATCTGTGCTAGAGGTACTACAGTACTGGATGGTAATCTTTTCAAGATAGTGGGAGTGGAATACACTTATCAACCTGAACCGTTTGTGCTTGAGCAATATGAGGGTAATGCAACAGTTAAAAACAATCAGCTCTACATTAACACTAGCTTATCATGGGATAGTAAAGGAAAACCTAAAGTATCCTTATACAAGAAAAACAGGTCTTATGCAAAGATTAGTATGTGGGTAGGACAAAATGCAACAATCAATGGAAAAGGAAGAAAACAATTAGGTACTCATAATACAATGAACTTCTTTGATCCACCATACAACAATAAAGGATACATATTCTCTGCATATTATTACCCTTATGACATTCAAGCATATATTGTTGCAAGTTCAAGCAATGCAAGAATTAATAAAGCAACTGGTCATGCAGTATATGGTATTGATTTTGCTTGGCGTGATGGATATAATCTTGTCAGGGAATCCTCTAAAAATTATAACACATATAATCCATTTGTAACTTTTGTTAATGGTAAAAAGATAGTTTCACCTAAGATAAGTGTTCCTACAAGTGGGGGTGTGTTCTAATGTATTTCAGTAACAAATTTAACATAGAAGTTCAACGATTGATTAGAGGGCTTGAAGAAAAAGGTGCAAGTACTAGCATTGATTATGTTAATAAAAATCTGTGGCACTTAGAAAGTTTTCAACATAATATTATGAAAATAATTCCTCTGATTATGTATGATGAACTTGTAAGTTCAAATGCTGAAAATGAAGTGTATGATAACAGTATTGTTGTGGGTAAACAGGAAAATGGTACTATAATTACTGCGAGAGGTGTTAAAGAATGAGGCTTCAATATAAAAAGGTTGGAGATACTTTAACTTACCCTGAGTATAATGCAATATGTTATCTTCTCACACATGGTACTTGGCACGAAAAATTTAATTTGTCTTTAACTGAAAGTGTTGAGGGGAACTTTGCTTCATACATCATTGATGACAGAAATAAAGTGTTGAGTGAAACCCGTGATGGATATGTTATAGTGAAAAACATTAACTCCCTAAACAAAGATGACAGATTGATATATCTGACAATTAATCACGAAGATTTACATTCACACCTTGAAGTCATATTCCATGCAGTACATGTAACACACATTAACCAACAAGATAGTGATGATGGTACAGAAATGAGTGTTACAATCCAAAAAGAAGATTTTCTAGATCCAGTAGAAGATGAATTACCTATTTATCATGAAAGTGATGTGCGACCCCTAGAAGAAGATATTACTATTTCAGTAGTAACTGATATAGATGACAAAGAGGAAGTTGTAATATTTTTTGACCCAGTTGCATTCGGATTAAACAAAGGTGACTGGATTCAAAATGTTGCAGAGTTAAACTTATCTTATACTGAACCTGAAATCAATTATACTGATGGTGAACTCTCTGAAGATGAAGAAATAATCTGTGAAAATTTTGACAAACTCAAAAAAGTTATAGACACCACCCCTGAAGGAAGTGTCACAAAAATAAGATTACTTGGTCAAGAATATAACTTTACGGATCAAATACAAATCACAAACAAATCTATTATCATCCATGGGGGAAACTTAGACACTCCTAACAACAAACCTTTCACAGTATTAAATGCAGATGAACTTTGTAGACATTTTCTCATAGACCCTGATGCTTCACTAACAATAAATAATTGCCTTCTCACCAATGGAAATGTATTCGGTGAAAAGGGAAGATTTGTTTTACATCAAAGAGGAGGAAGTATTTACATACATGGTAAATATTTACTTGATTTCGACCATTATGTTATACATGGTGGATTCCTAAAATGTGATAACTGTTGGTTTGTAGATAACAAAGCAATGCTCGGTGGTGCAATCTATAACACTATGGGAAAATGCGAAGTAACAAACTCCTATTTTGAAAACAACATCGCAATCCAAGAGGATCGTAGTGATGTAACCAACGAATATTATTATGACATTAATAATTGGGGTGGAGCAATATTCACAGAAACAAGCCAAGGATTGTTTTACAATGATAATACCGACAGATTACATATTGCTCCTTCAAGATACATTTACAACAACAACACTCAAAAAACAACAATACAACTATATTTCTATAAAAGACAAAACACTCTTCTGTTAGAAAAAGAGAAGATAACTGTTAATAATTTGAAGTTATATGATTATACTGCAAAAGAGTGGGTGACATTAAATAGTTTAATAATTCTACCACAAACAGAAAATGAAACGATAAGTCAAATGTATTCTATAACGATTAATGGTAGTTTATCCGAAAATCATAAGTACTACTTTAAATTTGTGGGAAATAGTTCACACCCAAGCATTATCAGTCACTTAATTCTTGCAAAAGAAGGTGTGTTATCATGACATTAACAAAAAGTACGGGCTGGAAAAATCCAAATACTATTAACCAATATGCAAAGTACAATAATCAAACTTGCTCTGCATGGAGTAGGTTAGAAATGGTTAAAGTTGATGAACCGAGGTCTAGGAAGAATCCTTATGATTTAAGTGCTGTTTGTTATAATTTAACGAGCAGTAAACGGTCAGCTTTAATGTATTGTTATAACTTTGGATTTAATATTCCTAGCCAAGCAACCATCACTAAAATTATGGTGAAAACATGTGTATGTCAAGATGATATTACTGCAAGTAGAGTGCGAACACAGATAATTAAGTTAAAAGTTGGTGCAAACCTTACAGATAGTGGTGTGGGAAATAATCTTGCACCTGCACAACCTTGGCGAACACATAAGTACGCTAATCAGATAGGTATGATGTATGAAACTGTGGGTGATAGCACTTCGAGTGTAAAAAGTGTGTGGGGTGTTGATGTAACCCCTGCTATTGTAAACAACAGTAACTTTGGTATTGTTTTCCAAGCAATGGGAAATGGATCACATAAACATAAAGCATATGTTGATAACATACAAGTTTCAATAGATTACACTTTACCTGAAGAAACACCTATTGTCACTCCACCTAAGCCTGTTCCAGTAATTTCAAATATAAAATCCTCTCTTTCAGTTATCAAATATGATACCTTGAATCCTACAGTTTATACTGGACAAACAGTCATTAGTCAATCGTATGATTCTACTACTGGTTATCATTTTTGGGTTAAATTCAAAAATGAAGTTCAAGTAGTGAATAATACAAAAGTTATCAGTAACCAAAACAGTAATCCTTTAATTCTTGAAACTGATGGATTAACAATATTCCCTGGTGGAACTAAACAGATAATTGTACCAAGTATGTTAATTAAAGGTACTACTGATTCAAGATATTTTAAATCTGATGATTTTCCTCTTGCTCCTGATTATATTGAGCAGTTTTATGATGTATATGTATACAGTAATGTTGTAGATTTTGATAAATATGCAAATGGTCGAAGTTTCATTGAATCAACTGTGAAATTATATTCTACAAAAGTTGTTGATGGTAAAACAGTAAAAGACACATTACTTGATGATATTACATTCAAACTTAACAGCACAACTTCCAATATCGCTAATAGTCAAACTATTTTAGAAAACTGCAAATTTGTTAATAATAAAGCAAACAAAGGTGCAGCAATCTATAACCTTGGAAGATTGTATGTTAAAAATTTATCTTTCAAGAATAACACTACTTATGGAAGCAATAAAAATAATTGTCAATTCTTTGATGTAAATATATGTAGAGATGGGGAGTTTGAATAGTTATGTCACATTCCACAAATTATGAAATTGATAAACAGTTAAGAACTCTTATTCTAAATACTGCAAATAATAATCCTGCTCCAATGTTAGGTACTGTTGCAAGTGTAAGTGATGATGGTAAGTATATTGATGTTAATCTTCAACGTGGGGGAACATTGTCCTCTATCAAAATGTTTAATGGCAATCCTGAACGAGGAAAAGAAGTAATTCTTGTTTTCATTGATGGAGATATTAATCAACCGAGGGCTTTCGTTGAAGATTATCCAATACACAAACCATACTACAACTTACTCCCAAATGGTAACTTTTCTAAAACAACTAACAACCAATTCAATAACTGGACTGGAGGAAATATTGTTGATGAATTTTACTATGGTAACAAAGGGTGTATGTTAGAATCTGGACAAACATTAACAAGTGATTTCATTGACATAACAAGCATAAATAATGAAGATGCTTTTACAGTTAGTTTTGTGTGGTATCATGAGGGTTTTTCATTAGAAGTTTATGATCAGGACAATACCCTGATCTGTGCATTACCCTCTGTATTAGGAACACAACAAAAAACAGCATATGTGGATAAATGGTCTTTTCAAAGATACAATTATAACATTCGAGGTGTAACTCAAATTAAAATTAAATTCACAAATAATTCCGAAAATAACTCCTACATTGATGGAGTTAGAGTTTGGAATCCTGATAATTATCAAGAGTGGTTTCCTTACAAAACCGATGAAATATAATCTCAGTTACGGATAAATACCCAGTACTTATTACAAAACAAACTACATTCAAAAAAAAAATGAGTAAGTATGGAGCAATCTTAAATGAATCAACAAGAAATGGAAGTTGAATTACAAGTATTAAAAGAGAGGATTAATTTACATGCACACCGAATACAGGATGTAGATGAATGTTGTGGAAAATTGAAAGGGGTTACTGAAGCTGAGAATAAACTTTTAAGTGAAAAAATAGTTAAATTAGAGGAACATATGGATGTGAATTGTATTTCAGTAGAACAGAAAGTAGAAGTGCTTGAAGAACGAGTAAATAATAGCAAAGAACTTATTCAAGAAATTAATTCTAACTTGACAAAAATTCGTTATCTTATTTATGCAGCACTCATAACTAGTTTAGCAAGTATTATTTGGAAGTAACGTTTATGGAAACAAAAGTACAACAAGAAATAATTCTTATTGTAGGTGTGTTAGGTATACTAGCAATATGGAAGGATTATTTTACATTAGTAGATGTAATTGTAGCAGGATTAATTGGTTTCCTTGCACAAAAGAACATGACTGATAAACAATCAGAAATGCTTGAAGAAGCAATACGAAAAGAAGAAGGTGTATAATGTGGATTGCAACAAAGTAAACATTAAAAAAGGTAGTAAAGGTAATGATGTAAAAGAGTTACAGCAATATCTTAAATTTTTGAAATATTACACTCGAGAAATTGATGGATCTTGCGGGGATTACACAGTAAGTGCTATAAAAAATATGCAAAAAGCATATGATGTAACAGTTGATGGTTGGTTTGGTAAAAAAACATGTGTTGCATGTGGAATCAATGGTCAAGATATTAGTAAAAGTATTCAAACAGTAGATTTGGCAATGTTTGAAGATATGATTGCACGTTTTGACAAATATGTGAAAGACAATAAAAAAGAACCGAAAATAATGTATCTTGACTTCAAAACCAAATACAGATATGTTACCCTTGAGAAATTTAAGGAAATGAAAACAAGATTTGATAATTACACAAAAAACAATGTCAGAAAACCAAATTTTGTTTATGTTAATGTTCCAACAGCCCCTTCTGCAACTGGTAAGTATTATCAAAAGGCAGTTGCAGCATTAGGTTCTTTTTTTGATGCTAAAGAATTATATAACAAATTTATTGGTAGAGGTTATGGAGCATATAACAATGATATTTATGACTTTGATACTGCTTTGAAAAGAGTTGCGAATAGGTTAGGTATTAACTGTAGTGATGCTTGTCAGTTACTTTATTTTATTTTAAAGGATATGGGTTATGAATGTAGGTTTGTGCATATTATGTGTAAGAGTGGGGCAGGTCATATTGTACTTGATGTGAAATATCCTAAGGGTGTAAGTAGTTATACTAGGATTGATCCTGCGGCTGCATTATCTACTTCAAGTAGAGCCAAGTGGGGTACGATTTGGTGTGCAAATGGTAGGGTTATAGGTTATAATCCTGGTTGGTTAATGACTGATGATGGTAAAACATAAGTAATTAAAAATAGATATAATATAAATAATCTTATATTATATTACATTTTATTTTTTTAATAAAGGTTGTAATTTTTTGTTGTTTACTTATATAACAAATTATTACTCTTTATTCTATTTTGTATGAATAAAGGGGATTAACATTGTCATAAACAGTACAATATATATAGAATATCTTAACGAATATGACAATATTTATACTATTTTTTACATAACAACAATATATGTTAGCAGATAAATTTTTTATGATGAGATTAATCACGAAAGAAAGTACTAAGCAATCTTATCGTATAGTATTCAACAAATACTGTAATTTTCATCAAAGGACATTAGAAGAATTATTAGAAGAAGCAGAAAAGGAAGAAGAAGAAAGAATACCCCTTAAACAAAGAAAAATTAAAGAAAATTTATTATCATTTCAATTATACCTATCAAAAAATTACACATACAATACTGTGCAAAATGATATGGGGAAAATCAAAACTTTTTACCGAACTAACGAAATTGAGTTACCTTATCTACCTCCAATCAAAATAATCCCAACAATTACTACTACCTTTGAAGAAATATTAACGAAAGACCAAATTAAATATGCCTTTGAACATACAACTAATCATAAACTTAAGGCTCTAATCATTTTTATGTTATCGAGTGGAACTGCAATAAATGAAACTACAAAACTTACAATACAAGATTTCATTGAAGCAACAAAAGAGTACCATAATTCAGATAATATTGTTGAGGTACTACAAGAACTTAAAGATCAGGAAAATATAATACCCACATTTTTCATTGTAAGAGAAAAGAAAAGTAGACCTTACTATACTTTTTGCAGCCCTGAAGCAACAAGATTCATTTTAACATATCTGAAATATCGTGTACTGCGAAAAGAGGTTAAACCTACTGATTTGTTATTTGAATACACCAGCACAGGTGCAATTGCATCACTCATAAGATTGAATGATAATTGTAATTTTGCAAGGAAGAAAAATGGTTATCGGCGATTTCACTCTCACGGTTTTCGTAAATTCTTTTCAACGAATATGCTTGAAGCAGGTATGAGTAAATACGATGTGGATTTTTTGTGTGGTCGCAAAGCAGATACTGTGAGCGAAGCATACTTCCAAGTAAGACCTGAACGCAGAAAAAAATTGTATGAACGGTATATGAGTAGTGTGATTATCTTTGACAAAGTAAACTACATAGATATAACGAGTCAAGAAAAACAACACTATGAAAAATTAAAAGATGAAATCAATAAAAATAAACAAGAAAATAAGCAAATAAAACAAATGTTGTATGATTTACAGAAATTGTTGTGATTTTGTTATAATTTTTAATATTTTTGTGATTTTGTTGAACGGGTTTGGGAAATATGTATGCGAATCATTTTTTGTGAGTGTACAATATCCATTTTTATTCGTTATTTTTTAATCAATGTGTATAATTACTTGTATTTTGATATAAAAAGAACATTTATATAGTCTTAAGTATAAATTAATAATTACAAAACAAAACAACTGTGATTAATGTTGTAATGTTTTGCTTTGAAGATACAATAAGGTTCTAGCAGATAAATTTATTTGTATCTTCAAATTCCAATGTCAATTTAGAAATAGCAAAACATATCCTATGTTAGGATAATAATATGTTGTGTTAGAGGTTGTTATTATATCTTTTCCCAATATATTTTTTTATGTTCTCTATGCTATTTTTTTGTGATAATTGGTATCTTTATAATTAGGGGGTATTTTCTGTGAAAGAATTACAGAAAGGGAATAAAGTTCCTTATCACGGATATTTATTAAATATTTCGGAATATGAGCAGTATGCTCAGTTTAAACTCTTTATTGAAAAATATAAGGGTGTATTGAAATCGAATATTTTGGAGTAATCTTTATATACTAACACTACCAACATAATAATTGTAGGTACAAAAAATATGTACCACTAACATGTGGAGTGATTATATGGTGGATTTAAATAACCCACTAACAAAAAAAATGGTAGTAAACAAACAAGGTAAAACAACAACCTTAAAAGTAA
>AUXO013334442.1_pt1 | contig 32028 bp, 29 predicted proteins | sample 768731 | NCBI WGS metagenome assembly AUXO01 (sample SAMN02715735, study PRJNA202380) | gut metagenome | biome: sheep rumen | host: Ovis aries | place: New Zealand: Palmerston North
AAAAATAATAATAACTTTATATTAACAAATGCAAAAAGATTCATATGACAAATGAGAATAAAATTGATTTGGGAAACTGGAAAGTTCCATCTGCTTGGGATGAAATCAATTTGAAGACATTCCAAGAGATAAACAAATATTATGCAGACAAGGATAAGAAATTTGATGTTAGGGATGTTCTTGAGATATTATGCGATAAGACAAGGGATGAGATAAACCAACTGCCAATGGAGTTCTTGGATATCATCATGAGCAAGCTTTCATTTTTGCAAGAAGAGCCGAAAGTAAGTGAGCCATCCAACAAAATAGAGATAGATGGGGAAACGTATATCATCAATGTGATGGAGAAACTAAAGACTGGAGAGTATGTTGCTGCTGATAGTGTGATGAAGAATGATAAGTATGATTATGCATCAATTTTGGCGATATTATGTAGAAAAGAGAATGAGGTATATGACAGCAAGTTTGAGGCTGAGGAATTTGAGAAGAGAAAGAAGATGTTTGAGAATGAACCAGTGGTTAACATACTCCCAATTATAGGTTTTTTTTTAAATTGTTACATGTTATTAGTGATACCTTCCCAACTGTATTCGGAGGTGGAGGAAGAGCTAAACCGCATTCAACAGAATATAGACAGTTCAACAAAGATTGGGGGTTTCAAAAAACGTTATTTGAACTGGCAGATGAAAAAATTGAGAAAATCGCTCAAGTCAAACAAGAATATTTGACAGATACATTATTCTTCCTAACCTACCTCATCAAGAAAGGTGAAATGGAGGAAGCTGAGGATAAGTTTCAAGAGCAAAGAAGGAAAATAAAGAATGGCAAACATTAATGTTTGCCATTTTTCATATGTTTAAAATAAAATCAAAAGAAAATGTTAAAGGATGTCGTAAACATAATTAAAGAAACTGCATTAAAGCATAAAGGAGTCAGAACATTCAGATATCAAGCTGATATATTGAACAATGCACAGAATAATCATGAATATTATCAAGTATATTTGGATGATGTTTCATATCATCAATTGAATATCACCACAAATATATTCAGAGTTGAATTCAATTTGTATATTCTTGGTTTTGTCGATGATAAGAATCCAATCATTGATGTACAGAACAATGCATATACAATAGCAGCTGACATCATAGCAAAAATAGACACAGACGAGACGTATAGAGGCATTCTGAGCGTTCATGACTATTCAATCATGACATTATCCCACTACACAGACGATAGTTCAGCAGGAGTGAAATTAAGCCTTGTTTTGGCAATGCCATCACCAGTTAACCTATGTACAATTGATGATAATTTCAATGATGAGCCATATGAGCCACAAGAGGATAATGAAATCACAATTGACAAAGAAGATGTCGGTGATATAGAATTAAAACCAATAAAATTACCAAAGAATAGAGTTTGTTAATGGAACTGATTAAGGCATTACAAGAATTAGCCAACGATATCAAAGAGGAAATCATAAGAAGAATGCATTCTTCAATAGGTGTCAATCCAAGGGCTGGTGAAAATACACTTGAGGGTAGTAGACTTGAAAAGAGTATTGAGGTTTATCCAGAGTTTGAAGACACCATTATATTTGAGATTGCAGACTACTATGAATATGTTGTAAGTGGGTGGCGTAGAACACACAGACTTGAAGGTACAGTTGACCAATTCATTAGAAACATAACTGATTGGGTGAGAAGAAAACATGTTAGGATGGGAAATCTCACAGAGACACAGATTGTATGGTATCTCTATAAGAGAATGTTGATAGAGGAAAGGGAAATTAAGCCAAGACCATTCATTGAAAGCGGATTCTATAACAATGAAGACCCAAGCAAAATACTTCCCTTCCTTGATGATTTTTTTGACAAATGGGCAAATAAGGTATTTGAGTTAATAATAAGCGATATAGAAAAATATTTTAACCAATGACAATAACATATAACAATATTCAAGGTGCTTCAAATCTCATAACATTCACAGATATTCCCAATATCTTGAAAGTTAGCGATAATAGTGGTGGTACTTTTGCATCAATTGACTTGCAGATTATCGGTAATTTATATTCACAGACAAATGCTGATGGGCAATGGTGGATTGAGATAATGGGCAACACAATATCAAATGTGCTTGACCCAAATAATGCCATCAATAAGAACTTCTATGTAGCCCAGAACAATACAGATACAGCAGCATCAATTGTAAGAGCATTAAGGAACTGCCCAATGATATCAGCTAATTTCAATATTACAAATGATGGAAGTTATGCTAGATTAAAGGCAAAAAAAATTGGACAGATTTTTCAAAACTCAAATGAAATGATGTCAACAAATATATCAGCAACTTATCTCTCACAATCAAAGACAGATGGAAGCGCATATAGTTCATTGTATGGCTCTGAAATAATAGCAGACGTATATTCAAATGGAAACTACATTACAACGCTTGAGAAAGCCTTTTATGATGGCGAAACAGCGTTTAATATGTCCCCAGTGCTAACTACAATGGCAAAACTTGGGGCTACAACTCCATATACAATTTCATTGTCATCAATGAAGTGGGGTGTGTACAGCCAGATAGGTAATGTGATGGAAAATCACATATCAGTAGGATATATGGTAAACCAAGGCTCAAAATATCTTGACAACTCATATATGAATATTGCACAGAACTTTAATAGGGGAAAATCAAGAGACAGTGAAAATAATACCATATTGTATGTTTATGAGCCTAATATTCCAATATCATTCTATAGGGGTAACTCAACAAGTCAGAACATATCAGTGTCGTACCTTGATTCTGCATACAATACTTTATATACAGCATCATTCACTTGGTCTAATTCAAATATGGGAAATAACAGATTGGTTGACTATACCATACCATTGTCTGCAACATATTTCAACCAGGCATTCTATGTTGATATTACAATAGGTGGGAAAAGGATAAGGTATAATGTCATAAAGCCATTGAATATGACTGAATATTCACAAAGGATTTTATGGAGGAATTCATATGGTGGTATATCATTCTTCGATTTCACTGGTCAACGAACCGAGACAAGGGACTTTGAATTAATGACATATCAGAAGAATATATATGATTATTATACAGACCCAATGAATGAATTGGATAAGGTATATGACAATGAGGTTAATTACCAAGTGTCATTAAAATCCCATTTATTTGAGGAAGATGGCAAATATATTTTCAACGACATCATACAATCTCCACAAGTATGGACTGAGATAAATGGGGAAAACTATGCAATAATTCTTGACAGTGTATCAGTTGATGAGGTAGATAATAACAATATCTATGAGGCAACAATAAAATATCATTACTCACAAGAACCAAGTATAATATAAAATTATGATATATAGGGAACATTTAGTTGAATTATATGTTAATGGTGAGAAATTGGAACTTGAAAACCAGAAATCGCTTAATCTGAGGATGAACAATGTCATTTATGACCCAACAAAGATTTCATCAACACAAGCTGATTACTCATTCTCTTTTGACATTCCATCAACATCTAAAAACGATAGGATATTTGATTATGCAAACAACCTTGCAAAGAATAACAAGTTCCATATCAGATGGGATGCTGAAGTGTATGCTGATGGTCAAAAGATATTTGATGGCTCACTTACAATTAATTCATTCAAGGAAAAGAAATATAACGTCAATCTTGTGTCAGTCAAGACCTATTCATTGGAAGATATATTCGGTGATGCAGTATTGACAGATATTCCTTGGTACAAACCATATGATGGGGCTGTGTCTATAAACGCATACAACGAGAACAAGGACAAAGAGGTGTCTTTCCCATTGGTTAGTTATGGTGTGTTCCAGAAAACACCACAAGACTCTGATGAGATTGGAAATACATATACATCAAAGTTTGACATTGACAAATATAACAAGTGGTGGATTGAATCTTTTTATCCATCACTTAATATGATGGAGACATTAAGAAAGGCTTTTCAATGGAAAGGATATAACGTTGATGGTGATGCATTCAATGACCCCAACTTGTATGAGATATTCATGTCTTGCAACCTATCATCAGAGCAAATGCCAACATATAATCTTGGAAATCCTAGATTGGGAGCTGTAAATCTTACAACCACATACACAACAACTGGAAGTGGATATGAACAGGAACTTGAGTTCCCTTATTTCCTATGTTATAATCCGAGAGGCTCATTTGGTGGAAGTGGTGGACAAAGTGGAACTGTTGAGGCATGGAATTGGCAATCAATAAGGGTATATGACATTCTAAAGAATGGAAGCACAACAATTGATGACACATATATGTATGACCCAAATGAAAAGGCCATTGTAATTCCAAGCGATGGTTTCTATAAGATAGACCTTGATGTGACTTGCACACTTAACACAAGTGGAAATCTTACAGCAAGCCAATATTGTGTGACGAATAATGGTAGTGGAAATGATATTGAGGAAAAACAGTTGTCAATGCCAGTAGGCTTTTATGAGACAACTCCACTTGAGATACACTTGATAAGGAATTATAGTGATAACTGTGAGCTGATAAAGGGAAAGAATAACAAACAATACACCAATGGAAATCCAACACAGTCCACAAATTACAATGGACAGTCCAATGTGACACAGTGGCTTACATGTTTTCCACATGAGGATTTATATCGCTCACAGATGCCTACAAATAAGAATGACTTGACTGTAAAGACTACTTCAAGATGGAATACTTCAAACGGTAATTTTGGAGGTGCAAGGACTGATACAAATACAAGTACAACTTCTAGTACATCTTCTAACACTGGCACCACAACCTCTGGTGGACATTTCGGAGGTAGAAGAGGTGGAAGAGCAGCAGCACCAACCACATCAAGAGATTATAACTATACAAATTATGGTTATGTCTATAGGGATGGACAAATAATGGCATATGACCAAGCTGTGTCTGATAACTTTATATGTGGCTTCTCTACATTCCTTGGAGGAACCAGCGCAGTTATGAAAAATGGATATTCTTGGTCAAAGTCAACTTCCATTCAGAATTATGCATTCTACAAAAACATTGGATATAATCATGTATATCTGCAAAGTGGGAACAACTATATATCACAAAGTGCAACTACATTTAACAAGAATGAGTATATCAATGCTCCATATACAAATTTCTCTTGTTCTGAGAATAGGATGGTAGGCTCATTGAGTTGTATGGTATATCTTAATAAGAGTGATATATTGGAGTTATTTGCCATTCAGAGGGCATATAACACCACTGCTGGAACTGATGTCAACTATTCAACCACAAACACAGTTAAATTGAAGATAACAGCAGCCTCACCAAACTCATATGGATTGCTTAAAGCATCAAATTATGGATATTATGATGCATCACAATTTGATTATGATTTGAAGCTATCAAATTTCCTCAATAACGAGACAAACGTATCAACATTTATCCAAGGGATAGCAGACGCATATAATCTTGAATTAATACAGAATGGAAAGAAAATTACCATTAATTCAAAGAAATATGATACAAATTATAATGGATATGCTGTCAATATTGATGATAGGGTCAACTCAGCAGAAGCAGAGTCCTCAATAATCAATTACCCTAGGTCAATGGCGATAAAATACAAGATTGATACAGATGAGTGGGGATTTGAGAGAAGTGTTACTCCTCAGTCGATGTTAAATCAGCCAAATTGGATAGATTATGGCGATTATGGGTATTCAACAATTGAGCTTAATGATGACTCATACATAACAACCACATCAGACAAGAATATCAATTTCTCATATACTTGGTATGATAATTTCAATTGGTATAATGTTGATGCTGATGATGAACAAAGTGGTAATCCAGTGACGCTGAGAATTCCATGTATATCCAATTTTGAGTATATGATTGATGGGTATGACTATGATGAGGCTATGAAACATGATGGATATTCGCTTACACAGAGATTTTGGTACAGACCACAAGCCACAAACACATTTGTATGGCTTGATTCCAAGCCTTCTGAGCGCATAAATATATATGTCCCTACAAATACCAATGGAACATTAAATCTAAGCTATAAAACGTCTGAAAATAGCCTTTTAAAGTATTTCAATACAAGGGCATATCTTGCATCAAATTATGTGACTGTGGATGTTTATCTCTCACCGAAAGAATATAATGAGTTAAAAGGTGGCGCATTGGTTAATTTTGATAAAGATTTATACTATGTCGTTGAGATAAGTGGATATGACCCAAGTGGATTCAACGCAACATCATTAAAACTCATGAAAAAGGTAATCTAATATGTTTAATTAAAGATTATTTTAAAAATGGCAGACGGAAAGAAAATTTATGAAATAGTCATCAATGGTATAAAAGAAAGTGTTGATGCTATTGATAGTCTTAATAAACAACTTGATGCCTTGGAAAAGAAGATTGACAGTCTTTCTTCCAAGGCTGTCAACGTTTCTGCTGGTAGTAATGGAACAGGAAAGAAAAGTTCTGTCTCAGCATTGTCAGAAGAGGAAAAACTTACAAGACAAATACTTCAACTTGACGAAAAGAGAGAGGTGTATCAGCAACAGTTATACCAATCTTACCTTGCATCAAAGGATTTGTTGAAGGAAACCTTGCAAGACCAGAAACAATTGGCAGCATCAGAGAGGCTTACAGCTGACCAATATACTAACACAATGGCTGGTATGAAACAACAGTTAGCTGACATCAAGGCAGTGATGCAGACTGTTGACTTATCTGATACTGGACAATTTGATAAACTTACCCAAAAGGCAAATGAACTTACCAATAAGTTAAAGGAAATTGAGGAAAGCTATGGGCAGTATGGCAGAAATGTCGGTAATTATGCAAATGGTGTTGCTGAGGGCCTTCAAAAGGTAAGTATCCAAGTTGGTGATACCACAAGAGAGTTTGCAAATGCAAGGGAAGCATCAAGGACATTGAACAATGAGCTGAAATCAATGGCTCTGAATGGCCAGCAAAATACAGAGGAATATAAAAAACTTAATGAGACAGTAAAACAACTAAATTCAACCTTAAAAGACGTTGAGACATCATCAGTGGCTATGGATAACCTTCTTGATACAATGCAAGGAATCACAGCCCTTGCATCAATGTCTGAGGGCATATCAGCCATATTTGGTCTTGATGACTCAAAGATACAAGAGACCATACAGAGGTTAGTGGCATTGCAAAACGTACTTCAAGGTCTTGAGACCATAAGGAAGCAGATGCAGACACAAGAAGGTATCGGTTTGTTGCTTTCAAAAGGAAACAAGGCTGTTGACAATATGGTTGCATCAATAGTTGGTGTTGGCACAGCATCAAAGGGAGCGACACTTGCTGTAAAGGCTTTATCAACTGCATTGAAGGGTATTGGCATTGGCATTGCCGTTGCGCTAATATCAACACTTGTCACAAAGATTGGTGATTGGATTGACAAGCAGAAGGAGGCGAAGAAACAAGCTGAGGAATTAAGGAAAGAGACTAACAAGATGAATGCATCTCTCCAAGTGACGAGAATCCAGATGCAGAACTCACTTGCAACCCTTAATGCATTCAATGGCTCAAAGAAAGAGGAACAAGCCATTGTCAAAGACCTTAATTCAAAGTATGGCAGTGCATTGGGAACGTACAAGACCATTGCACAATGGAAGGATGCATTGAAGAAAAAGACTGATGCCTATATTGAGAGTCTTAAATTGGAGGCTGAAATGCAAGCAGCCTTGAAACGATTGGAAGACGCATATATCAAACAGAGAGAGGCACAGAACTATGAGGTTGGCTTTTTGGAAGGTCTTTTTGAGGGTGAAGGTGCTGTAAGAACAAGGGTTCGAGCAGTAGCAGACCAAACGGTGAAAGAAGCTGAGCAAGCCGTAACAGATATCGCCAAGAGACTTGAGGCTAATAATAAGAAAAACCAGATTAATATTTTTTCACCTCAAGATACAAAGACTACCACAAATAAGATAAAGTCTGATGGAAATAAGGTTGAGGATGCTGTAAGACAAGCTCAGAACAACATCAATGACCTTAGAATAAAGTTGATGAAGGATGGTCTTGCAAAACAGTTGATGCAGCTTGATGATGAGAACAGAAAAGAGATTGAGAAAATCAGAAAGAATGGCCAGAAAGTTGAGGAACAGTTAGCCCTTCAAGAACAAGTCTATCAGCAAGAAAGAAAGAAAATTTTATCAGAATATTCTGTTGATACATTTGAAATTATTACAGATACACAATTAAAGAATATAGATAATGCCATACAGAAACTTGACAACCTTGCTGAGGCACAGAAGAAAGTTATATTTACTTATAACGCACCAGCATCATCAAAGGATAATCTATATGATTTCTTCAATGGTAAATATTCATTAGATAGAATTCAAGAAATTACTGATATATATAAAATAAGAAATGATAACTGGTCAAGTGGTAATTATAAGCCATACTTGGAAGAGTTGAAGAAATATTATTCTGAAGCCGAGGATATACAAAAGGAATACCAAGAAATATTTGATAAAAGTGGTGAAAAGGCAGCATATGATTGGATTGCAAAACAGTTTGAAGCCGAAACAGTTGAGATAAAAAATTTCCTTACCAAATATGGTGACACTTGGAAAGTCGTAGATGGCAAAATTGTTCAGACACTTAGTGATTCATTTAGTTATTACATGTATGTCATTGACAATCGGTACAGAGAGTCACTTGAATTAACAACTAAATATATCAATGAGAAAAATGAACAGATTAAATCTGGTATAACCACCACATGGAAAAATGAAGTAAATGAGGTTGAAAAACAACTTTCAGAAATAACATCTGAGTTTGACTCAAATGTGAAACTCCCTACAGAGACACAAGATTACTACAGACAACTCAGAGACCAAAACAAGGAAAGCTACACTGAGAGGGAACAGATGATGATTGCCTATGTCAATAGGATTGATGCCCTTACAGAAAAGCTTATATCAATCAACGATGACTATACAGAACAGTTGGTAAAGGCTGATAGGGAAGCAAAGGAGGAAATGCAAGCAAATAATCAGATATACTATCAAGAGGAATTGACAGCATTGGATGAATATTTGCAAAAGGCAGGACAATTCATTAGTTCACAGCCAGAAAAGAACAAATTTGGGTTTGTTGACTTAAAAAAGACAAAAGCCAACTACAATGAAGTTCTTGTGTTATACCGTAACATGCTCGATAACATAGCTGGCCTTGAAGTTGATTTGAATACATCAAAGATAAATGGTGAGATTAATGCTGAACAATATAATGAGATATTTAAGAATCTACAATACTACAAAGGAAAAGTTGAAGAAGAAGTAGCATCTATAGGTGAAAATATTAAAAGATTACCAGAGGAATGGTGGAAAGGAATTGATGCATGGGTTCAAATTGTAGGACAAGCAGCAACGTCAATCATCCAGTCAATTGGACAAATCAATGATGCAGCGTTTGAGAAACAAATGGAGGCATTGGAGAAACAGACTGAGGCACTAGAGGAACAGCTCAATAAACAAAAGGAACTTACACAGAAATATGCAGATGATGTTGAGGGAATTGAGGATGAGCTATCAACAGCAAGAGGCGATAGAAGACAGCATCTTATTGACCAACTGAATGCCCAGATGCAAGCACAGAGGGAAAGCCTTGCTCAAGAAAAAGCGATTGAGAAAGAGCAAGAGAGAATGGAAAAGAAAAAGGAAAAGATGGAAGAGGAAAACAACAAGAGAAGAAAATCCCAAGCCATCACAACAGCCCTCATAAATGCAGCACTTGCAATATCAAACGCAGCAGTTAATAAATGGCCAATTCCAGCACTTCCAATGATTGCCTTTGCAACAGCAACTGGAGCAGCACAAGTCGCAGCAGTTAGAGCAGCAAAATATGAGAAGGGTGGACTCTTAAAGAGTGGACTCTTAAAGGGTAAATCACACAGAGAGGGTGGAATAAAGACATTTGTAGGTGGAAGACCAATTGAGTTGGAGGGCAATGAGTATGTAATCAGAAAAGCCACAACGACAAAGAATATTGATTTATTGGATTACATTAATAAATCTGAAAGAAAGCTAGATTTAAGTGATTTCATAGATTTTTATTCAAGTGGGAAAATTAGAAAGAATATGCATAAAATTGACCCAAAAACAAAATATGCAGATGGTGGTTATATCCCAACGCTAAGAACTGACATAGATATCAATGACAGAGTTGTAAATGCAATGGAAAGATATGCTGATAAACCTACATATGTATCAGTTGTGGATATTATAAACAAGTCAGATGATGTTCGTAGGGTACAAACTTTGGCTGGACTTGAATAATGCATAAATGGGATGGCTTATACCATCCCATTATTGTTTCCATATGTTTAAATAAACGAACTAGAAAATGGAAACCAAGTGGAGTGAGCTTTCAATTAAAGACAAAATAGGATATATGGTTGCAATTGGCTTGATAATGAGTGGAATCGTTATGGCATTCTTATCATTCTTCTTGAATGCCTATAACATAGCAACTGGTGTCCTTATCTACATAGCCCAATGTTTCGTCATAGGTGGTGGATTAGTTGGCGCAAATGTATATTTTAAGAGCAAATGGATTGAATTCAATACACATGCAGAAGAAGAAATAAAAAGCAAAATTGAGAAATTCGAGAATGGCTATACAGAACGCTTTGGGAGTAAAAATAGAGAAGAAGGAGATTTATAACGATGTATTCCAATATATCCTCCCACAAGGATATTATTTTGAGAGTTATGGACAATCGTATGGAAACATAATCTATGGTGGAAATGAACTGACAAACTTTTATATCGTAAGAAAATATGAGACTGACACTAAGAAGGATAGCGAATAGAGACACATATTGTATTGGAAAACTTTATATCAATGGGAAATATTTCTGTGATACACTTGAGGATGTTGATAGGGGTCTGAATTCTGCAATGACAGAGGAAGAGATTAAAGATTTGAAGATAAAGGGAGAGACAGCGATTCCAGTAGGTATATATAAAGTATTGATTACATATTCCCCAAAATACAAGAGAAACATGCCATTAATAGCAAACGTTAAAGGCTATCTTGGAATTAGGATTCATAGTGGGAATACAGCAAAAGACACAGAAGGATGCATTTTGGTAGGAAAAAACACAAAAGTTGGAATGGTAACGGATTCAAGAAACACATATAACGCATTATTCAAGAGATTACAACAAAAGGGCAGTAATGATATAACAATTGAGATTATAAGGAATTACACAGTTTGATGCATCGGGCTCGCTACCATCTTGACATTAGGACTGATAAGGGGAATATGGTGAAATATTCCCCATTTTTAACACAAAAACAATTATGAAAGATTTAACAAAAGTAATTACAACATTTATATTAATTTTTGCTGGTATATGGATAGTATCATTTACTGTACCAAAATTATATGAACTCTATAATAGAGATACTATAATTGAAAAAACAGACACAATCATCAAGAATGATACAATTTATCTTGATGCTGAGGCAACTGACACACTACCAAAGACAGTGTATGAGACCATTGTAAAGAGAGATACAGTATACAGACTTGTAGGGGACAGCATAGAAGCACAACCAAGGGTGATTTCTATTAAAAAAAAACTGTTCAAAACACCGTTAAACTGGAAACAAACGATTCTTTGGAAATACAATATGAGGCAACCATTGAGGGAAGAACCTATGAGGATGAGGATTATCCCAAACTAGACTCAATTAGGCTCAATCTGAGAGGGTTTTATATTGAGAATAATAAAGTTATTACCAATACAATTATAAAGCGAAAGAGAGGCTTTAAAATAGCTCCAAACGTATCATTTGGCTATGGTCTTACTACCAAAAAGATGGATGCTTATGTGGGAATTGGAATAACTTACAATTTCTAACTAAAATATGTTTAAATAAAAAGTTATTCTATGGCAAAGAAAATAAAAAAATATAAGGTAGGCATTGACAGTGAGACATATGCCATTTCAATGGTTGAGAGTCCAGCCATTGAGTCAGATTTCGTTGCCTTGAAGAAGGAAGAGGAACAAAGGGTTTTTCTTGAAAAGGAAGAGAAATATATGGTCTATGGCGCTGCATTGATTCCAGATAAGGATATATACAGAAACAATGGCGAACAAGAGTTCTATATTTCCTTTACAAAGGAGAGTATTGAAAAGATGTCCCAAGACTTTTTCAAGGATTATAGACAACACAATGTCACATTAGACCATGAGACTGATGCAACAGATATAACAGTTGTTGAGAGTTGGCTAAAGGCTGATATGGACTATGACAAGTCAGTTGCACTTGGGCTTGACAAGACATTACCAATAGGAACTTGGTTTATTGGAATGAAAGTAAACCAAATCGATGTATGGGAGAGGATAAAGAATGGTGAGTTGAAAGGCTTCTCAGTTGAGAGCATGATTTCACTAGAAGAATTTGAAAAACAAAACAAAGAAAATATGGTTGAGACAAATGAAAATTTCTGGACAAAGCTGAAGAATGTCCTATCAGAAGCATTTAAGGCTGCAAGCATGTCTGAGAGAGAGGAACTTGCAGAGGAAAAAGAAAATAATGAAATTGTTGATGAGGTATTGGAAGAGGAAACTCCAAATGAGCCTATTACAGAGTCTTCAGAGCCACTTCCTGATGTAGAGTCTACAGTTGAGTCACAAGAGGTGGTTGAAGAGCCTACAGAGCCTCAGAATGACGCACAAGAGGTTGTTGAGGAACAAGTTGTCGAAGAGGCAAAACCAAACCCATTGGAAGAGGTCATCAAGAACTTGCAAGAGGAAATAAAGGCATTGAAGGAAAGCAACACATCGTTGACTGAGAAGATTAAGGATTTGGGCAAGAAACCATCGGCAAACCCAATTAACACCAACGCAAAACCTAATACTTCAGACACCTATTCCGCATGGAGGGATAAAATGCGAGAAATGATAGGATAAAAAAAAAATAAACTTTTTTTCAAATATGTTTATAAAAACAATGCAAAAATTCAACTGAACGTATGCATATGTTTATAATGTAAAAAAAAATAATACTATAAAATAACACATAATTAATTATGGCTGCAATTTCTAATTTTATTGATTTATCAAATCTTACCTACTGTGGCAAAGAGGCTCAAGAGATTTTCTCAAAAGATATATATGATATTGACCTTCGCCAGTATGGTATCACATTCATGGATGGTGTGAAAGGCAAAATGAAGATGTACAGTGGCGAGATTGGCGATGTATGGCAGGTTTATACTTGTCCTTTCACTCCAAAGGGTGAGGCTTCATTGGCTGAGGCATTTATTGAACCAGCTGCTATTAAGGTGAACCAAGAGAACTGTTATGACGTATTTTGGAATACTTTCTTGGTAGAACAGACTGAGATTTCATTAAGGGGTGGCATTCCTCAGACTTTCGGTGAATGGTATTTCGCTAAGCTTCGTCAGAAGATGGCAAAGGAATATCAAGAGATTTTCTGGCAAGGTGACACAGAGTATAGTGGCGCAACCAAGGCTTACTTGAAAGTGACTGATGGTATCGAGAAGATTATAAGTGATAACGAAGATGTAGAGAAGGTTGATGGTGCTAAGATTACCGTTGACAACGTTCTTGCTCAAGTTGAGGCTGTTGTGATGAAGGGTCTTGAGGTGGCTGCTACTAATGAGGTTGACACTGAGGGTTATAAGATTTTCATGAACCATAACGATGTTCGCATGCTTGAAATCGCTCTTGGTAAGTTATGTTGCGGAAACTCTACCTCTGACAGATTTGCTAACTATGGCAGAGAGAATGGAAGAATCTACATCATGGGATTTGAGGTAGTTCCAACCATGCAGAGAAAGAACTTCATATTGTTTGGTCCAGCAAGAAACCTTGTATTGGGTTATGACACATTTGACTCTCACTTGGAGTACAAGCTCATTGATATGAGAAATACCACTGGTGATAACATGTTCAGAGTGCTTGCAATCAGCAATATCGCTGTTGGTGTTATAATGCCAGAGTTGTTTGTTGCTTCAATTGGCTAATTTGGCTCATTTGTCAAAACAATATATCTCAAGGTGGGGAGGGAATAAAAACCCCTCCAAACCTTCAAAAAAAAGAAAATAATTTTTAATTCTAATACTATATTATAATATGGCTGTATGTTCATTAAATAAAGATTTGCTTCGCACTAGTTCTTGTGGTTATAGCCTCCCAGAGGTTAAGGATATCTACCTTGCAAACTATGCCGATGTGACTGAATCTGCACTTGCTTCTGTAGGAGAAGAAGGTGACGGCTGTGAGGAAATTAGTGGTATCTCTCTTGCAAGTGGCGCAAAGTTCTATCACATTGAACCTGCAAAGGACAGTGTTGAGTTTACTGATGAGTTGGTGGTTGAGGATAATGGTAATAAATATCGTACCCACACACTTACTTTCAACGTAACTGGTCAGTATGATGCATGTATGCATGGTGTGCTTGACGCTCTTTCACTTGGTCGTTATTTCGCAGTGGTTGTAACTGCTGAGGGTAAATGGCTTGCACTTGGTCGCTTGACTGGTCTTGAGGCTGAGACTGCTACACTTGCTGGTGGTGGTGATAACAACGGTATTTCAGTTACCTTGAGTGCAAACGTTACTGAGAGTGCTCTTCCTCTTAACGATGCCGCTATTAGGAAAGTTAAGGGTGAAGCTTAATTTGAGCTTATAAATCAAAACAATAATTTGGGATGGGTGAATAACTCATCCCATTTTATTTTTATGGATTTTGATATGTTTAATTAAAAAAAGAGTAATGTCAAATTGCAAATATTATAAACAACAGAGACAAGTATCATATGATGGTGGACAGACTTGGAGAAACCTCAATGAGTTTCGAAAAGGAAACGTTTATCAAATGGATGCATCTGACTGTGATACATCAACACCATTGTACAGATGGGTTGATATGCAAGGCTATACTGTATGTGATGGGACAACCGAATATCAGAAGACAAGAAAACAAGTGTCTTATGACAATGGGACAACTTGGGAAGACCTTGATGAATATGGAAAAAGCACTGTTATTGAATATAATTCAAGTGTTTGTGGATATGTCGCAGATATATATAGATGGGTAGATGTGAGCGGATATATATGTGATGGCACAACCAAGTATGGAAGACAACAGAGACAAGTTTCGCATGATAACGGAAACACATGGGCGTATGTTTATCCAGAACAATTCCAAAGCAACGGAACTGTCATTGAGCAAGACTCAAAAGATTGTGGGTATCAAGACCCAATATACAGATGGGAGACAGTTACAAGGTATTGTAATGGCATTGATTTATATGCTAGTCAGATAAGACAAGTGTCCAATGATGGTGGAGAGACTTGGACAGATGTATCGCCTCAAGAAACACAAGATGTTGTCATTGAGTATGAATCAACTCAATGTGGTGCTGGACAATATAAGCTAAAGTCTATTTCAAGGGACAGTGGAACTTATTATGTTTATTGCACTGGTGATAATACCATCACAAGTGGAAACGTAAAAGGCAATTCAGCGCAAATTGAAAACGTAACATCAGTTACCATTGGAACATGTGGCACTGAAATCGCAACAAACGCATTCAGAAATACATCAATCACCTCAATAACAATACCTTCAAATATTACCGTAATTCATAACTCAACTTTTGCCTATTCTGATTTAAAGGAAGTACATTTTGAATCAGCTACACCACCAAGTTTTGGGACAAATACATTTATGGGTTGTCAATCACTAACCACAATATATGTTCCATGTGGCTCACTTGACGCTTATAAGGCTGTAAGCAACCTTTCAACATGGGCATCAAAAATGGTTGAGGATGAATGTGGTTGTGTTCCTTATGCAACGGCAAATGACACCATTACCGCATATACAGCATCAACATTGGCACAAACAATGTCTGTTGGAACATTTGACATTGAGATGTGCTCTTATGAAGAATATTACTATGCATACATGGTATCAAATGGAAAAGAGACTGGAATGGCAAGGGATGTTGAGGTTCTTGATGCAACACCTTTAGATAACAATATGTATAGGGTTGAATTTGGATTATACCTTACATCAACATCATATACTGAGACATGGAACATACACTTCAGATGGCTTGATGAAAACACAAATGTTAAGGATGAGGTAATAAAGACAATAAAAGTGACAAGACAATAATATGAGCCAATATACAAGTTATTATTTATATCAGAAATATGAGAAGAGGGGAGACCAACCATTTATCCCCTCATATCCACAAGTGTATAGCATTGATGGAGATGGCACAATGCCATTGTCAGTGAAAAATGACAATGACGCAAACTGTGGCTATACTGGAGATACCCCAACCACACAATACAGATGGGTTAATCTTCCAATATCACAAGATTATGTGTGTGATGACTGTCCAGAGGCACAATACAGATGGGTTGAGACAAGTGGGTATATATGCAATGGTACAACCAAATATAACAGAGAAGTACAGCAAGTATCAGAGGATGGTGGACAGACTTGGACAAACACTTCAAACTATAGACAAGGTTCAACAGTAATTGAGTATAACTCAGCTGATTGTGGATATGTACCACCTATAGACCCTATTTACAGATGGGTTGAAACTGATGAGTATAGATGTGAGTATAGTGAAGCTCCGATAGACCCTATTTACAGATGGGTTGAGACAAGTGGGTATTTTTGTATCAGTACAATCAAATATGCCAAAGAAATACAGCAAGTGTCCTATGATGGTGGGCAGACTTGGGAAGACACTTCAAACTATAGACAAGGCTCAAGAGTAATTGAGTATGACTCAGCTGATTGTGGATATGTTGAAAGATGGGTTGAGACAAGTGGTTATATATGCAATGGTACAACCAAATACAACAGAGAGATGAAGCAAATATCCGAAGATGGTGGGGACACATGGATGGATACATCAAACTACAGACAAGGTTCAACAGTAATAGAATATAACTCTGAGGATTGTGGATATACCAATCCATATGCATCCCAATACCTTACAATTGAGAGCTTGGAAGATAACAATGAGATAAGATGGATTGCAACTGAAAATAAAATTATGAGAATTATTTCAGCATCAACGGACAATGGTGCAACTTGGACTCAATATAGTACTGGAAAAACCATTGCAACGCTAGATAAAGGCGAAAAAGTGCTGATAAAGGGTAATAACACAGCATATTCAGAATATGTTACTGCACAATCATACATTCGTTCAACTCATTTTCTTCCATATAAGTCATTTAATGTTTATGGAAACATAATGTCATTGGTTTATGGGGATGATTTTGTAAATAAAAAATTATTGACAAAATCAGAAACCTTTTCTAATATATTTTGGCGTAGTAAAATAGTATCTGCTAAAAATCTTATATTACCATCAACGACATTGACAAATAATTGCTATAGTGAGATGTTCCTTGCTTGTAGTGGCTTAACTGAAGCCCCACAACTTCCAGCTACAACATTGGGAGAAAGCTGTTATCACAATATGTTTAATGGCTGTACAAGCCTTACAGAAGTTACTTCTACATTACCAGCTACAGCATTGACAACAAACTGTTATAATGGTATGTTTAATGGCTGTACAAGTTTAACAACAGCACCAAGTTTGTCAGCCACAACATTGGCAGAGAGTTGCTGTAGTGGTATGTTTGGTGGTTGTAAATCATTGACAACGGCTCCAGAGCTGAGAGCAACAACAATGCAAAAACAATGCTATCAAAGTATGTTCGCTAGCTGCACAAGTCTAATAAAGGCACCAGAACTGATAGCAACTACATTGGCAGATTATTGCTATCTGAATATGTTTTATGGTTGCGCAAGTCTTAATTATATAAAGATGTTGGCAACAGATATATCAGCAACCGATTGCTTAATCCATTGGGTAGATGGTGTATCTTCAAGTGGCATATTTGTAAAGGCATCCTCAATGACTTCCCTTCCAAGTGGTGTCAATGGTATTCCAAATGGTTGGACAGTTCTAAATGCATAATTAAATATTAAATCAAATTTTATTCTATGTATGTAAGATATAAAATAGAAAAGAAACAAGTTTCAAATGACAATGGCATAACTTGGATTGACGTATATCCAAGTGAAACAAGAAACGGAGCATCAGCTGGAACATATAATACCTTATCTGAATGTGAAAATGCAGAGGCAAATCCATATGCATCCCAATACCTTACAATTGAGAGCTTAGAAGATGGAAATGAAATTAAGTATCGTAGCAATGGTTATAGCAATTTTGGGAGTAATATTTCAGCATCAACGGACAATGGTATGACTTGGACTGAATATGCATCATCAACAATTAGAGAGATAACCATTGCAACGCTAAATAATGGTGAAAAAGTCCTATTGAAGGGTGATAACGAAGGATATACTTATAAGGATGAAACTAGTTTGGCTTATTCTTCTTATTTCAAAATAGAAAAGCCTTATAATGTTTATGGTAATATAATGTCGCTGATAAGTGGAGATAGTTTTTATAACGCATCAACTATTTCATCCCCTTACACATTTGATTATTTTTTTATTAATACAAAGGTTGTAAGCGCTGAAAACTTGATATTACCTTCGAATACAACACTTTGGTGTTATAGCCATATGTTCCAAGGTTGCACAAGTTTGGTGAAAACCCCACAACTTCCAGCTACTACATTGGGAATGTTTTGTTATGATTATATGTTTTCTAATTGTACAAGTTTGACAGAAGCACCAGAGTTACCAGCAACAACTATGAGCTATATGTGTTATCGAGCTATGTTTGAAGGTTGTACTAGTTTAAGAATAGCACCTGAATTACCAGCAACAACACTAGCATATGGTTGTTATTTAAATATGCTTGGTGGTTGTACAAGTTTGACAGAAGCACCAGAGTTAATAGCAACCACATTGGCTGATGCTTGTTATGGCTCAATGTTCCAAGGTTGTACAAGTTTAACAACAGCACCACAGTTACCAGCCACAACATTAGCAAATGCTTGTTATGAATATATGTTTCGAGGTTGCACATCCCTTACAGCAGCGCCACAGTTACAAGCAACGACATTGGCAGAGAGTTGTTATCAGTGGATGTTCCAAGGTTGTACAAGTCTAACAACAGCCCCTACATTACCAGCTACTACATTGGCAACAAACTGTTATGGTGCTATGTTTTTTAATTGTACAAGCCTTATAGTTGCTCCTATTCTACCTGCACTTAATACAGTTGGAGAATGTTATAATTATATGTTCTATGGTTGTACAGCTTTGACAACTGTTCCAGAAATCTCAGCAACATACATAAACGGTCGAGCAAGTAGTTCGAGCTATTCTGGAATAGCATGCCGTTCAATGTTCGAAGGTTGTTCAAGCCTAAATTATATTAAATGTATGGCTACAGGTATAGGGTTTGCTGGAACATTAGATTGGGTAAAAGGTGTATCTTCAAGTGGCATATTTGTCAAGGCATCTTCAATGAATAACTGGACAAATGATATTAATGGTATTCCAGAAGGTTGGACTGTTCAAAACGCATGATATTATGATGTATAATGATATTCAATTAATAACTTATGATGGTGGGGAAACATGGATTGATGTTTCCCCCTCAATAATCCTTAATGAAATAAAATATGAGCGTAAGTAATTATATCAATTCAAAATGCAAATACACATACTCAAAATTGAAGAATGTGATATATCTTGTCTCAAAGGAGCATGTGAAGAATGTATATGTTGACAATGGGGAGGCATATATTGACCATTTATCACAACTTCCATTGAGATTAAACGGCTTCTCAATAAACCTCAATGAGGAATCATCCCTTGATGAGAGATATGAGTTCCAAAAAACCGTAACCCTCTCAATGCATGGATATGTGAGCCATAAATTATTTGAGGGTAAATACTATGTCATCTTGGAGTCAGAGGATGGGACTTATTGGATGACCAATGTTGATTTCCCATCAAGGGTGACGTATACATTCAATCTGTCAAAGGACACATACCAGACTGATTTCACCTTTGCATCTTTGTCAAATTTTCCAACATTAAGGCTTAATGCTGACTTTGAGGCTGTTGAACCTCCTTGTCTTGGATATAACGTCTATGGCATACAATCATTGAAACTCATTGAGAAGCAGAACGCAACACTTGACACAAACAACAAGACTGTATACACATATGGCAACTCATTCAAGGATATTGAGTTTCTTGGGGATTCTTGCTCATATTCATCAGTATTTGATGGAAACAATGTGGTTGACACCATCACATTTAACATTGCATTTGACGCATATAAGTCATCATGGCATTATAATCTCTTGGAATTTGTGAATAACCTTTATTCTGCCATTATTGAGCCAAAATCCTCAACCAATACATTCTACAGTGGATTTAACTATGGTCTCCAGCCAAACTTTACTGTACAGACATCAGACACAAACGATGGCTCTGACATTATAACAATAACGCTTAGGGAAATGTCATCAAACGGACTTACAGCAGCAAAGGATTGGAAGGAAGAGCAGTCAACACAGACAAGATGGGTCAATGTCAAACAGATTGGAAACACCATATGTTGGGAATGTGTATCAAGAGGAAAAGCAAAATACCTTGTACAGAGGGAGGTGATGAATAATGGCACATCAACTGGAAATTACAGAGTCCTTGAAGGATATGAGAGCCAATATGCCGACATCATCAACGTCACAGAAACATTTAACTCAGAACAATTATTCGATGAACCAAGCTGTAGTGGAGAACAATGCAACTTAAATTCAAACCTACCAAACAGAATCGTATTCACATCAACCACTTGTAATACTTATACTTTTGAGACATCATGCCAACCAACAGTTGATAATAATATATCTGGTATAACAGTTGAAGTTTTAAGGGCTGTTGGTGGTGGTTATTCTTCTATAAGGGTATGCAACAACTCATCAACGACAAGAAGTGGAACGTTTACCATTACATATGGTGGGAATCAGATGGTTGTAAGGGTTGATGTCGTACCATCATCAAGTTTTGTGAATCCTCCAATTTCTGATATCAACTGCCTTGCACAGAATGTTGCCTTCACATTTGACTCGAATTGCCCAATCACAGTCACAAATATTGACTCAGCATTGACATATACAATCACAAACACACAGCTAATTGTCAATGTTCCAAGGAACTATTCAACAACCATAAGGTCGTTCACCATAAACGTAAGTAATTGTAGCGGAAAGACTCAAACTGTGCTCATCAACCAAGACAAGACATATGAGACTTGGGTAACGACACAAGGATATATATGTGACGGAACGACATCATACCAACGCACACAGCGATATACTGGAACCACCTCCCTCTCCATCAATGTCCCTACTGATGAATATGGAAAGGGTGATGTCATTCAAGTTGATGACCCAAACTGTCAGACAGTATCGACAAGATGGATAACATCACAGTATTTCATATGTATTGACGGGAACAAATGGTCTTTTGAGGAAGAGGAAATATCATATGACAATGAGGTATGGACAAAAAGTGGGCAAATAAGACCTCTTCAACTTGTGGAAAGTGGGTCATCATTCTGCTCTGACTCATCCATTGAGACTGATTGGCGAATAACTGACAGATGGCAATGCGAAAGCTCATAATGGATTGGCTCAAACCAATCCATTTTTCATTGATATGTTTATTATAAAATAATCGATTAATTTTTTTTTAATTATGAGTTGCAATTGTGAAGGAAACACATATCATATCGGAATGGGCTGTTGTGTGCCAGTGGTGGCAAATGCTGATAACTACTACACCAAAAGCGAAGTTGATGAGAAAATTGATAATATCGATGTGGGAAGCGGAATAACACCAAGTGAGGTACAGGCTTTGATTGATGACTCACTTGTTGATTATTATGATAAAACCACAATAGATAACTGGATGCAAGAGAAAGCATCACAGATGGAACTGCTTGCAATGGAACAAGCGTTTGACCTTAAACTAAATGATAAACTTGATATAACAGCATATACCCCAACTGATTTGAGTGGATATGCAACCCAAGAATGGGTGAATAATCAAGGATATCTCACCCAACATCAACCATTGAAAACTATCAATGGACAGTCGTTAATAGGTAATGGAAATATTGATATTAGTGGTGGAGGTTCTGCTGACCTATCCAATTATTACAACAAACAAGAGGTTGATGATAAATTGGATTTAAAGGCAAATACAAGTGATGCATTGAAAGAAGTTCTAGTGACTGAAATGGGTCTAAATTATACACAGATGGTAAACCGAAAATTAAATGGGAATCTGTCAGCTGCTGGATTCTTCAGAAAAATCAATGGCAAAGAGATTGCATCATCGGTAATAAATGATGTTAGTGATATGCTGAGTCTTGTTGAAACATCAGCCATAACAACTGCATTAACATCAGAATCAACAAATGCACAAGTCCCATCTTCAAAGGCAACCTATGATGCATTGAATACAAAGGCAAATGCAAGCGATTTGAGCGCATTAAATACAACTGTTGGGCAATTGTCCACCACAGTTGAAAACAAGGCTGACAGCGCAAATGTATACACCAAAACAGAGGTTAATAATCTTGTCAATAACAAGTTCTGGTGTGGCACACAATCACAATATGATGCTTTAACTAATAAGGAAAATGACGTATTATATTTGATATATGAAGTTTAATAATAATGAAATAACAAAACTCTATTACAGTGGTCATACCATTATAAGGGCTTATGGCTGTGATGGCAATTTGGTATTCGGTGAAGCCCCATATGTGCCTCCATTCACAGACAAGGTTAAGTATGTCTTGAATGATTATGAGAGAACCATACCTTGCAACACAAGCTCAACATTGACAAGGGTTGAGATTCAGCAAGATATGATAAATTATGGTGATGGCAATTTAAGGACAAGGGAGGTATTGAATGTTGTAATTGGCGAATGTGTGAACACAATTGAAAACAGTTGTTTCAACGAATATGACTCTGTGACTTCAATAACAATCCCATCATCAGTCGTAACCATTGGGGCGCAAGCATTCTATAACTGTCATGTTCTACCCACATTGATTATCCCAAATGGTGTCACTGTCATATCCTCAAACTTATTTGGTGGAGATTATATGCTGTCAAACACAAATATCCCAAATGGAATAACGACCATTGAGAACAATGCATATTTCGATTGTCTCAGCCTTATGGGCATCACAATACCTTCAAGTGTCACATCAATTGGCGATGAGGCATTCAGAGCCGACAATTGGGCTGATGATGCCGAGAAGAGGAGCATGATGAGGAACATGGCTAAAAACAGGGTGGTGAGATGCCTTGCAACGACACCACCGACATTGGGTGACGCTGTATTCTCAATAATTGATGGGTCTAACGATATCGCAACATATAAGATATATGTACCACAAGAAAGTCTTGAGGCATATAAAACAGCCCCAAATTGGAGCTACTATGCCGATAGAATAATGGCAATTCAATAATATGTTTAAAGAAAGAGTATAAGAAAGATGATATATCCAGATTGTGACATGAAAAGGTGGGAGTATTGCGATAATACTGTTGTTCTTGGAAATGCTGAATATTACTATACCAAAGAACAAGTCGATAAAAAAATCGCTGAGGCAGATGGTTTAGATAAGGATGAGGTGCAAGATATGATTGATAAATCAATCAAAACAAAAGCCGATAAATCTGCCCTTGATAATATAGCAGAACAAGTAGCACAGAATACAGATGCAATACTCAACACATATACCAAGCAAGAGACAAATGCCTTGCTTGCAGACTATTATTCAAGACTTGAGACAAATGGCTTGTTTGCAAGCTACTCAAGGGTTGATGGTAATACACTATCATTAAATGACAATAATATTTCAATTTAATATATTAAATTATGGCTAATATTTCAAAAATCAGATTAAGCGGAACAACCTATAATATCGTTGACGAAAGTGCTGTACACTCTCTTGAGGGATATGCATTGGAAGCCAACGTCCAGACCGCTATTACAGCTGCAACTGATGCACTTGCACAGAGCATTGCAGCACAAGGCTACCAAACAGCCTCAGACGTTCAAAATGCCATCACTGGAAAGGCTGATACCACTGCTGTCACTCAGAGCATTTCAAACGCTGTTGCTCCTTTATTCGGTGCTGTTGAGTATGATTCGACAACCAACAGAATTAACTTCAAACATGATTCAACTGGAGCAACTCTTGTATATCTTGATGCAAGCCCATTCCTTGTTGATGGATTCTTGGATTCAGTGGCAATTCAGACAATTGAGGGAAGCCAATATCTTGTTTTCACTTGGAACCAAGACAGTGGAAAACAGACCACAACCAACATTCCTTTGTCAGATATTTTCTCTCCAGATGATTATTACACAACTGCACAGACACAGAGTTATGTTGGAGGTTATACCTATGACAAGGCAACCATTGATGAAAAGATTCAAGAAAGTGGAACGTTTGACCCAACTCAGTATTATACAAAGTCTGAGGTTGACACTGCTTTAGGTGGAAAGCAAGCAACATTGGTAAGTGGTACAAATATCAAGACAGTTGGTACACAGTCTGTATTGGGAAGTGGAAACATTGCCCTTATGACTGCCCATATTGGAACTGGTAATGATGCTGAGACCCTTATATTTGATTTCGCCTAATCAAAATCAAATAAATACAATGGGAGGGGATGAGGAAATTACTCATCCCCTTTTGCATATGTTTATTAAAGAAGATTTTCTTTATAAATAAAATAAGTTAACTTAATAATCATTTTATAAAATGGCTAACATAAATAAAATAAGGCTCAGTGGGACAACCTACAACATTGAGGATGAGAACGCTTCAAGAACTGTCGAACTTACTCAAGCCCAATATGATGCATTACAGACCAAAGACCCAAATACCTATTATGTCATAACGGATGCAAAGGCTGCTGATATTACAAATTATTATGACAAGACAGAAACAGACGATTTGTTGGATGCAAAGGCTGACACTGCAACAACCTATACCAAAACTGAGATTGATACAGCATTGGCTGCAAAGGCTGACACTGCAACAACCTATACAAAGACAGAGGTTGATACAGCATTAGCAACAAAGCAAGCAACATTGGTCAGTGGGACAAACATTAAGACAATCAACAATGAAAGCATCTTGGGAAGCGGAAACATTACCATTCAAGGTGGAGGTGGTGCAACTTATACTGCTGGAACAAATATCAGCATTGATACAGCGAATACCATCAACTGTACATTGCCAATAACTATTAGTAATTCTGTTAATGGTGATAAACAATCAATAGCAATAGGAGATGGTTCTTCATCACAAATATCAAATTTCTATGATAATATTGCAATAGGTAAAAATAGTAAAGGCTATTTTGGAAGCATTGTAATAGGAAGCAATCCTACAGCATATACTAACGGTAATGGTTTAAATGTTGCAATTGGAAATAATACTAAATTTTATGACAATTCTGTAATAATTGGTACATATGCTGAAGGTTATAATGGTTTTAATGCCAACAGCATAGCGATTGGTGCAGTTGCAAAAGCAAATAATATTAAAGGGGCGGTTGCAATAGGATATGATGTTCTTACAAGTGGTACAACCAAGATGAACCTTAATAACCAAATCAAGGTTGACACCAACAATCAAGTCTATATCAAGGACAAGGATAATGTTAATGAGGTATGTATTCAGGATGCCATTGCAGCACTTGGTGGTCTTAAACTTGTTAAGATTTCACAAGCTGATTATGATGTATTGGCAACAAAGGATGAAAATACATTGTATATAATCACAGATGCTGGCAGTGGTGGTGGCAGTGATTGGGAAGAATAAAAAAAATAAAGGAGGAATTGATTATGAAGATAGGAAATACAGATATATCACTTATTAAGTTGGGCAATGATGATGTGGTAATATATCTTGGCTCAACAAAGATATATCCATCAGATACACCACCGACTCCAACAAAACAATGGGTATCATATGCTCTTGGAACATCAATCAATACCATCACAGATAATGTCTATGGAATAAGGATTTCAATAGATAATTTGACTGAATTATTTGCTGGTGGTTTAATACTTGATATTGGGTTTCATGACTTTGATATAATTATCGATAATTCAAACTCTCTTGCTTATATAACAGATGGAACTAATGAAACACCAATTGAATATGATTTTGCAAGTGATTTTGAAGTCATATTCTCAGATTATGGCTTCAATGATGAAACCATGATTTATATGAATCTTGATGGTTCTGGTGATGGAACGATTCTTTGTGATATGCAATTATATATGTAAAGAAATGTTACTATGATTAAATATAATAATAAGACAATAAATGAGTGGTACTTTGATAGCAAAAACATCATCAAGGTATATAAGAACAATGCCATTTGCTATTACAAGATTGTAAGTGGTGGTGGAACACCCTCACAAGAGCCTTGTTTTGCAGTTGTTAATAACATATCATCATATCAAGATAGGGAGTTTGTTGATGTCTATGACAAGACAACTCAAAGGTGGTACAAGTTGAACAATCTCAACCAATATGAGGCTTATGGAATTTATGGTGAGGGAAGGAATATCACATATTATGTTGGAAAACTTACCATTGATGAGGGCTATGAATATGAATGGGATGGAACATCATGGGTTAACCTTGGAGAGGTGGAAGATAATAAATTACCAGATAGTTATGTGATTCAATTTGCTGATTCAACAGTCAAAAGTTTATGTGTATCAAATTGGGGTGGCAATGTGTATGCAGGAGAATTGACATATGGCGAAGCAAAACAAGTTACTTCTCTTGGAAGTGTTTTTAAAGGTAACACAGTAATAAGGTCATTTAACGAGCTTGCATATTTTCATGGATTGAATTATATAAACAATGGTGAGTTTGCTGGGTGTTCAAATTTGAGTGATATTGTTATACCAAGCAACGTTATAACCATTGGATATGATAGTGCAAGCAGAACACCATTTAAAGGTTGTTCAAACCTTAGCGGACTTACAATATTGAGTGGTGATGAGACTCTTAATTTTAATTTTAATTCAGAACGTAGTTCATATTACATGAACTCATTACATTCATCAACTCCAATGGTGTTCCCAAACAGAAACATAATAATGGCAAACAATGCATTTGCATATTATGATTATCTTACCATTGCATATTTTCAAAGTGCAACACCTCCTACAAACCTTGCAAATAGTGATATTAACAATTATAGAAAACTTGCAAATGTATATTGCCCAGTTGGTTCATTGCCAGCATATGAGACAGCATTGGCTGGAAAAAACAAAACTGTAAGAGAATATGATTTTGAGACAGATTCACTTGGTTTATTGGATAAAGAAAAAGAATGGAAAGAGAAAACATCAAGTGTTATAGCATACCCAAAATATTATGAAGGTATGACTGTTCCTTCTGACAATCTTACATTTTCAACAATGGCTGATGCTCTTGCATATCAATGCCCTTGGGTTGGAATGAACGTTACCATTGACAACACCCCATATCTCTTTGGGGAATCTTATGAATGGCTTACCAAATATGGATTGTTTGAGGTCAGTGGTGAGTTTGTTTGCGATGATGGCGATAAGTATATGAAAATGGAGGAAATGGTAAGAAATCTTGATGGCTCATGGTCTCATCAAAGTCCAGCAGTATATGAAATAGGTGATTTAATTGAGGCTGATTCTGATGATTGTAAAGGCGATGTTATAATTGAATGGTTGGAATGTGGTAATGGTTCATCAAGAGGTGGTTTGCAGCTTCTTCAAAATGTGACAGCAGATTTCTTCTATGTTATTGATGCACAAAATACTACAACAAATTATTCTGGAGATTATCAAGTTATAGGACAAAAGTCAAGTACTGAAGCTGTTTCATACCAAATGGGTTTTATGTTCTATGCAAGTAATTTGTACCTTGATTATGGAGGTGGAAGATTAAGTACTAGTATTGATTTGCCAACTCAGAAAGTAAGACATACTTATTCTGTTGGTCATAACACTCCGTCAAACCCACAAAAGATTGTGATACTCATGGATGGTGTACAAAAAGCAACAGTCAATTATACATCAAGAGTAGAAAATTTACCATATCTGATGGGTGGTGTCCAATATACTGGTCATACCTCAACTGCTGTTGCTCTTACTAATAGTACAAACAAAAAGGTGAAAATCTGGTCTGTAAAGGTATATACCGATTGTGGACAAACTTTGGTTGGTGATTATATACCAGTGAGAAAACAAGATGGAACTGTGACACTTTATGATAAGATTAGTGGTGGATATGCCAATACATATGGCAAGATAACTGGTTCAGAGATATAAACAATATTAAATCGCTTAAAATATGGTGGATGGTATAACTATCCACCATTATTGTTTTATGTCCATATAACGCAAATATATGGCAAAATATTCATTTTTATCCATTAATATGTTTAATAATGGAAAATAATATATTTAAAAAATAAAAATTAAACTATGGCTGGAAGACCAAAAGGCTCAAAGAATATCAAGAAAACAAATGGTGGAATATTTCTCACCAAACTTGAAAAGCAGATTGAGGGTAGTGCCGTAACGAGGAAGAATGCCCTTGGTTGGGTAAATTGGGGCATCAAGAATAATTTCCCAAATCTCTTATTGGACTTATACAATCAATCACCGACTCATAGGGCATGCATCAATTTCGGTGTTCAATCCATTCTTGGAAATGGTGTTGACCTAGATGCAATGAAACTTGATGGGACTCAAGTTATTCCAAATTATGCTGAGACATGGGATGACTTAATCAAGAATGTTGCTCTTGATTATATGTTATATGGCTCATTTGCGATTCAAATAATCAAAAACAATGACAATAAGACATTCTCATTTTGGCATATGCCACTTGATAAAGTAAGATGGTCAGAATATGATGAGGATGGGCAAATATTATCCTATTGGATATCCCAAGACTGGACTGCTATTGGTCAATACCCACCATTCAAGATAGATGCATTTGATATGAGGGATGAAAGTGTCATTGAGAGGGGAAAACCATATCTCTATGTTTACAGACAGTATTCACCAGCGATGACGTACTACACACAGCCACATTACCAAGCTGGCATCAAATCCATCCAATCAGAAATTGAATATGTCAATTATGACTTAAAGACAACTGTCAACAATTTCGTACCAAGTGGAATGCTTGTTCTTAATGATGTCGAGACTGATGAGGAAAAACAAGCCATTATCAACAACGTCACAAGGTTATTCCAAGGCAGTGATAATGCCAACTCTGTGATGGTGACGTTTAGAAACAACATTGAAGAGGCGAAACCAGAATTCGTTCCATTTGCAGCAAACAGTGGAAATATCAACCTATATGCATCAGCAAATGAGAGAACTGTATCAAGAATCCTTGCTTCACATCAAATACCAAATGCATCATTGGTTGGAATGCCAGACATTGGTCAGAGCGGTTTTGCTTCTGAGGCTGACAAACTTGAAACCGCATATCAGCTTTACAATAAACTTACTGGCAACGCTAATCGTATGGCTGTCATTAAGACAATCAATCAGATGTTCAGAATGCAAGGTGTTGAGGTTGAGGTTGTTATGAAACCATTGTCATTTAATGATTTCGGAAATGATGCTGATGTCAAGGAAAGGACAACTGAAAGTACTGATGTCAGTGAGAAGGATAATAATGTTGAAGAGGAAAAGAAAGTGGAGGAATAATATATGATACAAAATTGCATAATTAATGAAAAATGGTTAAAGGAATTTAGCCCAATTCCCCTTAACTACAATATGAAGGAACTTCACAATTACATTAAATTGGCAGAAACAATATGGCTTGTTCCAATTATTGGAAATGAATTCTATGAAGAGTTGCTTGAACAAGTTGCTGATAATACATTGACAGAAGAAAACTCAACAGCATTGGTTGAGGCAATATATCCTTATCTTGGATTTGCAATTGCATATGAGGCATTGCCATTTATATGGGGTCATATATCAGAGGTTGGAATCACCAAGGGAAAATCAGAAAACTCAGACTCTTTAGACCTAAAGGATATGACATACATATCGCAGCATCTAAGAACGCAAGTTGAGGCAAGAAAGGATTATTGCAAGAAATGGCTATGCGAACATTATCAATCTTTTCCAAATCTTAATGTGTGCGCTTGTGAATGCTCATGCTGCTGCAATGATGCTGCAAAACTTAACAAGCCAAATCCATATAAACAACTCTATACAACCAATCGCAGATGCACAGATATAATTTAAATTCGATTTTTCGCCGTTCAAATGGCTCAGAATAACATAAAATGGTGGACATGATAAATTGTCCACCATTCTTATTTTAAACGATTATAGAGCGTTTTTTAAACGCATTAAAATATTGTTAGCCATCCCCAATTTCCAGTTAATCTGAACATTGATACAGCCCATCTACCTTCAGCCTCATAGTCTCTTTCATACCTCCCATAGTTTCCATTATCCTTTGATTGAATTGCGTACATATCATCGGTATTCTCGTTAACTTTATATTTCTTCTCCTTTTTCTTATCTGCTTTGAACTTATTATTACCAAGAGCGACAAATTTCTTACCACTATGCATATTCCCAAAGGAAAGGATATATGTGCCACTTGGCAGTTCTCTTGTCCAGTTGTTAATTGCCTTGTTGAATACCTCAATGGTGTCAGTTGAAATAAAAGCCTCAGACCTTACCTTCTTTCCATCCATTGCATATGCATAAGCTCTGATTACACCATTCTGTGCATAACTCATTGCTGATACCATCAACATCAAAATCATAATCAACTTTCTCATATTGTTCAAAATTTTAATTTACTAACATTGCAAAGATACAAAAAATAATTGGAATAACAAAGTCGAAACATTCATTATCATCGTTCCTTCATTATCAAATCATTATTCTCTTGAATAATATCAAACTTTGTATAGCCACATTGGATAAACCTTACCAAGTGCCTCTCCCCATCCTTAAACTCAACATACAAGTTCATTTTACCAAAACCATTAATGCTTTATTGTTATGCCCTACAATCGCTTATCTTATGTTGGGTGGTATAATTGTCCACACAAGTTAAAATAATCGCTCTATAGAGCATTATTTATGATTTCTGTTGCCATTGTAAGGGTATATGTTTTACTTGCAGCCTCAAAAATCTTATTAACTCTATCTTCTCTTGGGATATTATTGAAATTAACATGATTAGTGTTTACCCTATTATCAAAGAAACTTACCCATTCACTTATCTTTTTATCAGCCAAATATGTATTTCCTTCCAATCTGTTTAAAACATCATGATTAATGAATGAATGTTTTTTCCCATCATAGAAATCATTAATATTATCAATATCAATTTTCATGGTTTTTCTATGATATGATAGTATCTTTTCAACACCATATTTATCAATCAATGGCTTAAATGATTCCTTGACAATGGTATCAACTGCAATATATACACCCATCTTTGACAAGTATTTTTTGTCCTTTATATCATTTACAAGCAACTTGATAGCATCATCTGCTGTTCTTATGCATTCAGCATATGCATATCCGATTTCAACATCATTGTTAACAACTTCTTGCTTACTCTCTTTATTATTACAACCCACTAGGGTAATAACACACATCAAAATAACCAATATCTTTTTCATTTGCTCTCTAATCGTTTATTTTTGTTTAACCTTATAACTTTATCATCCTCTCATGAGATAATGGCTCAGAGAACTTTAAAAATTCTTCCAATTGTTGTCAAAACATCATAATCAATTGACAGTTTGCTATCACAATACTCTTCAAATAACCAACTTGAAACGTCAAGACAACCACCATCTTTGATATATTGAGGATAGCAA
>AUXO012084121.1_pt1 | contig 31975 bp, 34 predicted proteins | sample 768731 | NCBI WGS metagenome assembly AUXO01 (sample SAMN02715735, study PRJNA202380) | gut metagenome | biome: sheep rumen | host: Ovis aries | place: New Zealand: Palmerston North
AATTTCAATGTACATATCATGAGAGAAACAGAATATGAAGACTTATGTAAAGAAGTAATGGATATGCATTTCGTAGCAGTAAAGTACCCATTAGATGATCCTCATTATAATGGACGTATGATGGGTAAAGCTAAAGCTAGAAATACGATAATAAGAAAGGTAAAGGAAACAGAAAAGGCTTATGCCGAAAGATTCAAAAGAGAAACAGGAAAGGAGATTGTTACACCACTTTATTTTTGGGTGAAACAAAAGATACATATATGAGAATAGAATATCCAGTATTAGATTTTAAACCACATGTAACTAGTTTAAGAGTAGCAGAACCTATAACAGCTCATTATGAGATTATGGATGGATGCGTATTGAGTTTTGTTATTGTATTAACCAAATTCTTTAACGTCGAAGTAATAGACCAAATGGATGGTACTAAGACAGTTATCAATGGAGGATTAGACGAAGCTATGAAATATGCTCAAGCTAAATTCCAATATGATATAAACCAAATTTTGGCACGTTGTGGTGTTAAGGAGGATTAATATGGTTAGACGTGGAGATATGGGTTGTGAAGAGAGAGATGAAATAAAATGTTGTGAGGTATGCAAACATAAGAACACAGATATATGTGACGAATGTGATGCAGATACTCGTAGTAAATGGGAACAGATTGTAGGTAAAACTGTAATAACAGACCAGATGATAGCATATGCATCTATGCGTAAAGCTGAGAATGGTTCAATATCTAAGAAAGGTTTAAAATAAATAAAATAGAGAGGCAAATATAGCCTCTCTATTATTTTTTGTAAAATTTTGTATTGATAATTATATACTATAATAGTGAATATAGAGACAAGGATGTTTCAATATTCAAATACTATAAATTATGCAGTCTGGTTTAGGAAACCAGAGAGAGGAACATATTATGTGTAAAACTAGAAACTATAGAAACGAAAATAAGCTCCTTGTTGATATGCTTTTAAAGCAGGCGTGGAATATTTCACCAATCTTTGTTAATGGAAGGATTGATTACGAACAATCATTCCGTGGATGTTCTCAGCACAACTATCCCGTCGGTGGGCTTGATTTCTCTTCAAAAGGCGTTGTAGTTTACGAGACACATCAGAGCGAAACTGATTGGGGTGATTTGGTTGACACCGACATTGTTGTAGAGAATTATCACTTCACTCGCAAACAAAAGAGTGTGGTTACCCGCATACTCAATTTTTGGAAGAAAAGATACTCCATACTTGAAAAGCTCTCTGAAAAAGAGATGCAGAAAGCATGGAATTATTGTCACCTTAAAGGTGAGCAGCAGAAAGAGTATGCAGAAGAGAAAGGTCTTGTAATGGTCGAGAGGGGTAATTCAAGATACTTCCTTGACTATCTTAAAAAGGTAGTCATTGCTAACAACCTTGCTTAAAAACATAAAATAGATGGAGGTCTTAACAACCTCCATCTATATTTTTTTTTTCTTATACACGTTCTACAGCACGTTGTTTATTTCTTGCAGTAAATGGAGTCATATATTGTTCATCTATAAGATTACTATGTATATTGGCTGCTATAAGATATACATTAAGCATATTCTTAGCTAAGTTATCGTCTTTTTCAACAACGTAATCTTTTTCACTTAAGTATCCTTTATCTGCTATAGTCTGATCAGCTTGAGCTGCAGCATTTAAGCTATCTGCTCTCATACGAGAGAATTCGTCCATATTATAATCCAAACCATATGCAGCCAAAGCCTCAAATTCTCTATCTGTATTCTTAGCAGCTTTATCTTCTCCAGACAATAATCCAGTCTTCATATCTCTCTTTTCTGCCGAAGATGCGATATGAGATTTGGCAGCAAGCATCTGTTTCATTCTCTTAATATGAATATAGATTATCATACAAGGTTGTGATTGTACAGGTTTACCAGTTCTTGGGTCTACGTATACATGTGGTAGATTTACTCTTTCTATTAATGGTTTCTTTAATATCTTAAAAGCATCTACAATTTCATCCATCTTTGGTTCCACTTTAAATATCTCATAATGGAATCTTATTGGTAATCTTCTCTCCCAAAACTTATAGAATTGAGCATTATCCATTTTAGCGAATATTTCTCTATAGTAGTTGCTATTAGTTTTTGTACTATCTACTTTATCTAATACACTATAGAGAAGTTCTTCTGCTTCTTTACGCTGTTTAGCTGTAACTTCTTTAGCCATATATAAACCTCCTTACAAAGTTAGCCCTGTACCATAAACAATGCCATCTCATAGAATTCGGCATTATCAAGTTCAGCAATCATTTTTCTATAATAATCTCTTTTGTCATTATCCATTCTATTTATCGCGTCATAGAGAATTTCTTCTATTTCTTTACGTTGTTCGGCTGTAACCTCTTTAGTCATATATAAACCTCCTTACAAAGTTAGTATTGTATCTGTAACATTAATTTGGTCTCCTACCAATCCAATAATAGATATATTATTTATATTAGTAGAACCACCTATAAAAGTACATAAGAATTTAGTACCTTTAGGAATCATTTGTTTATATTCTCCACTATAATAATCTCCTGTATTTGGGAAATTAGTATAGTCAGGATATTTATAAAAATTCATAGCAATATATTTAGGAATTATTAAGCTGATAAAATTACGAGTTATATATTTCTCAGCATTAACACCTTCTCCAGTTACACCACCAGTTTTAGGTGGTTCAACTTCTTTCTCTTCAGATTTACCATTTTCTACTAATGGAAACATCATGGGGATAAAGAAGTTACCTATAACGTTTGTACAAACTTGATAAGGTAAAAAATATGGATCAGCATATTTTATAATCTTACCTTCTTCGTCTACTGTATTAGAATGATGCTCTTTAAGAAGCTCATTAGTTAACGGTTCAAGAGATATGGATGGTAATTGTACATCTTCTTGTAGTACAGCAATTTCTATACTTAATTCATTACTGTACATATTTTGTGTACCTTTATCTATATATGCCATTTTATATATTTACCTCCTTGAATACTTTTTAATAAGATGTCAAATATAGCCAAAATATGGTTAAAATATATACTATACTTATGAAACAGATAAATGTAAAATTTTGGAGGAACTATTATTATGACTTTTACAATGGACGGAAAAATGGTGTTCGATGATATTTATGATTTGACATATAATATATTGAACGAATTATCGATATCATTATTACCGGATGGTTCTCTATTATATCGTAACGAGAATAATGGAGAGAAGAGATTACTTCAGATGGATGGTAAAAGAATCGTTGCATCTGTAGACCCAAACAATATTCACTATCCAGGTCCTATGGATATAAATTTTGACATTCTTAATGATATCAAAATGGTTATGTTTATCTTTGGATTTTATTTGGAGCATGAAAAAGGAGTTGGTAGAGAAGGCGGTATGCCTTATTTATCACATTTTCCTGAAGAAAAGATTATAACTTTTAAACCAAAGAAACACAGAACACTACCTGATATTGAATTGAAATTTACAGCACAAACTATAAAACTAACTTCTGCTTCTTCCGTTACCTCATCTTATTATCATAATAGATGTCTTAGATTTATAGATCTGATATTCTGTCTTGAAGAGGATCCTGTTGACTTGACAAACTTTGATTATATAGATCTAGAGGCAGAAGAGGAAGCATTATTCAATAGCACTAGAAGGAGATAATGTGTGGAAAGACGTCAGGATAAATGGAGCAAAAAAGCTGGATATGTATCTAAAAGCTATAAACTGAAAAGAGAAGTAGTTGAAAAGTTTGCTAAAGCATGTGATAAAGCTGGTGTCTCTAAATCTTCTCAGTTAACTAAAATGATGCTTAAGTTTGTAGATGAAGTTGAAGAAAAGGAGATAAAATGACACTTACACAGAATCAGGAACAAGTTGTTCAAGAAGGAGTAAACTGGTTTAAAAATTCATCTGATCAGATATTTGAAATTTCTGGTGCAGCTGGTACTGGAAAGTCTGTTGTATTGAATGAGATTGTACGTAGATTATGTTTAAAACCAAGTAAAGTATTACCTATAGCATTTACCGGTCAGGCTGCTATAGTAATGAGAATGAAAGGGTTTTGCAATGCCAAAACCCTTCATTCTACTTTTTTTCATATTGTAAAAGAACCTATACTTCCTAATCCTTTCGATAAGTATAATAAGAAATATAATAGACCAAAATATAGAGTAGAGTTTAGACCTTTACCTGTTGGTGTATATAGAGATAAACAGCTTATAGTAGTAGATGAAGGATATATGATTCCTGAAAATCTTAAATATGTAATAACGAAACATGGTATGAAAATACTTGTAGCAGGAGATAGCGGACAATTACCACCTATAGGTGGACAACCAGCATTTCTTACTGGAAATGGAATACATTATCTTACACAGATAATGAGACAAGAAGCAGATAATCCTATAATATATCTAGCAGATAGAGCTAGACGAGGATTGAATATAGATTGTGGTTGTTATGGGGATAAAGCTATAGTTATACAAGATACAGATTTAACAGATTCAATGCTTGCCAATTTTGGAATTACTATATGTGGTACTAATAGAACTCGCGACATTATTAATAATAGGGTGCGGCAATATATAGGAACTGCAGATACACCTTATCCAAAATATGGAGAACGTATAATCTGTAGAGATAATAACTGGGATATTGAATTAGATGGTATAGCATTAGCCAATGGATTAGCTGGCACTGTAGCAAGTCCTTATAGCATTAATTCATTTGATTCCTTTGAAAAAGGCACCTTTTATCTTGATTTTTTGCCAGATTTATTACAAATTCCATTTATGAATCTAGAAGTAAATTATAAATATCTTATATCTGATTATAGCACCAGAAATGAACTAAAGAATCTGAAGAAGACAGATGATTACTGGATGGTTCCTGGTGAATTATTTGAATATGCATATGGTTTAACAACACATTTATCTCAAGGTGGAGAATATCCTGCTGGAATATATTACGAAGAATTTCTTAGACCAGATATTCAAAACCAATTAAATTATACCGGTATTACTAGATTTAAACAATTTCTAGTATACTGTAAGAAAACAAAGAAATATTTTTAAAGGAAGGAATGAGATATAAATGAGTTTACGACAGAGTCCTATTGATTTTGAGCTTATAAACAAATACGATGAAAATGGTAATCTAGTTCTACATGTTGGTACAGATGGAACTAGAAAAGAATATCGATATGATAAGAGAAGCAACCTTATTTATTATAACAGCACCAAAGATCGTATCGAAGAAACAAAAGAGTATGATTCTAAAGATAGAGTAATTAGGATCACATCTTCTACAGGTATAGATACAGAAATACAGTATATAGAAAATCCTAATGATGGAAAGTTGATTGAGGTTAGAACCAAAACAACAGACAAAGAAACCAATATATTCCATATTATATTACAGAGATATGAATATTTCTTAGATGGATCTTATAAGATTTCTTATTTTAGTGATTTAAACGAAACTAAAACAGAAACTTATGATAAAGATGGTAATATTACTTTAGAAGATTCTAAGAAGTTTACTCGTATATTTATATATGACGAATGTAAACGTAAAGTAAAAGAAATCAATTCTCTTGGTATAGAAGAATGCTGGATATATGATGGTGATAATCTTATGTCTCATTATGTATGTCGTAATAATAGAGAATCATTCAGGATAGACTATAAATATGACAACCATGGCAATCTTATAGAAGAGAACAATGTAAATGGTGCTACCATTACATACGAGTACGATGGTAATGATCGTAGAACCAGTCTACATTCTAACACAGGTTATTTCGAATTGATCGATTATGACGAGCAAGGAAGAAAATGTAAAGTAACAACACCTGAGTTGTACAAGACTTATGAATATGACGAGCATAATAGATTGGTTCGATTCTGTAAGCATAAGATAAATAAAGAGGTATAATATTGGATAAGAAGAATTTATTTAAATATAAAGGTCCTGCTAATCCTTTTAAAAAACCTGAAAAGAAAGAGAAAGATGATAAGGAGAAGAAAATACAGGAAACTGTGGAATCTTCTCCTAATCATTTCGAACCTGATACAAGTTCTTATAAAGGAAAAAGACAGCAACAAGCTGATAGTGGAATTATAGAACCTTTATTCTTTTTTAAGGATGAAGAGAATCATAAAATAAAGCCTATATATAATATAGACGATCATCCAAATGATAAATATAAATTTGCTATACTCAGGACAACAGAAAATGGTAAATATGTAGTCGGTAATTTACTTTATTTTAAATTAAATGGAGTTGAAATAACAACAGAGCTTAACAATGTGATATTCGTAGATCTTTTAAATAAGAGTGTATTTATCAAGCAATTTGATAAAGTAACAGAGACTGTAGATCCAGTTGATCCAGAAGAAAGACAATACATAATCATGATGTGTTGTATAGATCCTGATACTGGAGAACAGGAATATCGATGGGAAGCTATGACTGGTAGATCTACTATGTATAAATATATAGCAGATAACGAAGATTATATGGGAATAGATCCAGATACATCGTTAGTATTAACAGAAAACGTTCCTTATAAAGATTCTTTAACAGTAAGACAATTTGTTAGGTATGTAAAGAATAAAGGCATGTTTGTTAACGATGGATTAGAATTTGAAGATGATTCAGAATATTAAATTTAACCACAAATATATACTATATTTATGAAGTCGAAAGACTTTATATTTAATCTAAAAGGAGAAATGAATATGGCAAAAAATAATGGTAATTATTTTACGTCGTCAATCGGTAAATATAATACCGAAGATTTTGTTACATTAATGACTCCTGAAGAAATTCAGAGAGATGCAAAAAGAATATTTAGAGAGATGATAAAAGGTAAAATAGATTTTGCTAAATACGGCAAATATTTTCAAGATCCTAAGTTTACCGATAATCTTATAGCTATCTGTGATTCCGAATATAGATATAATGCTCAGAATAACGAAGCATTGAGATTTTATGATCTACAATTTCCTGGAAATCAGCAGGTAGCTTATAATATCTATACAACCAATATATTGTCTTATTGCTATGGTATCATATCTAGCAGATTACAGCAGGTTAAATCATCTATGTATGAAAACATAGGCATATTAACAGAGATTCCTATACTTCTTAGGGATTATAGAAACATTGAATTGAAATAAGGAGAAAAACTTATGTTAGCTTCTATCTATACAGATTTTGTTGAAAAGCTTAAATCGGTTGGTATTTATCACTGGCAGGTTAGATGTCAGGGTGGTAATAGAGTTATTTATAACAATGATAAGCCGGATATCTTAGGGAAAGATGTATCTTCAAAGATTATCTTAGATGGAGATGAGCTTGTTGTTTGTGAGATGACAAGAGCTTCTGTTATGTCTGAAAGAACCTTTGATGTATCTAAGTTAAATATAGAAAACTGTGATTCTATTTCTGTACAGGATTGCCCTGTAGATAAAACAAAGGAACTTATACATGCACTTGGAATATGGGATGAAGAATGGGATGAATTCTTTAGAAATATTCCTCATAAGAGAGATCTTCGCATTGAGAAAGACGGTTCTAATGCTGGACTTAGAGTACTTCGTAATGAAGATGGAGAACCTATATTACCACCTCATTCAAGCGGTATGATAACATCCGGAAAATCTTAATATAAAAATATTATATTATTAACAATCTGATACAAAAGAGTGTGTAATCGAGTCCTAAATATAGTAAAAAAGGATTTGGTTATATACTATATACTTGATAAGTGGGTAGCTTATCAAAAAATATTTTATTTATTGGAGGATGTAAAATGTTTACACAATTTAATTCACCATTTGGTGGAACTGGTTATCAGTACACCGGTCAGCCATTAGTTTACAAGCAGTGGCTCACACCTGACGAGCTTCAGAGTATTGTAAACAAAGGATCAAATCAGCTCTCTCTTCAGATAACAGAAGATGAGAGAAGAAGAGCAATTTGTAACCACAGAACAGCAGATGGTACAAATGATGTAATTGTACCGGATGGTGACGATGGTACTTGCAAGTGCTTATTCTGCGGATATAGATTCAAGCCGGTTCCTGAGAATATGTCTAAGGAAGAGATTCAGGAATGTGTTGACAGTGTTGTTGATATACTTCAGACAGTAAAGCTGTTCTATGTCAACTTCCCGCCAGAAGCAGCAAGAGAGTATATGCAGATCATTCCGTTACTTCTCAAGCTTCCTCAGCTGTTCGATTATGCGGTTAAGGATTTCGTACAGCATGCTGAATATGATCCTACAAGATACAATTCTCGTGGAATGTCAGCATTCTCTATGTTTAACAGCATTCTTGGTGGTGTTCCTCAGACTGGTGTACCTAATCAGTATGCTCAGCAGATGGGATATACAGGTATGCCTGGAATGAATCCGGCACAGGGAGTTCCTGGATCTAATGGATTTGGATACTATGGAACAGCTCCGGCTCCTAATATGGGTGGATTTGCCGGACAGCCACAGATGGGTGGATTCGGTCAGCCAATGCCGATGCCTCAGGGATATCAGCCACAAACACAGGGATTCCAGTATCAGCCTCAGCAGCAGGTAGCTGGATTTGGTCAGGCTCCTCAGGCAACACCAACACCAGCACAGCCAACACCGGTAGCTCCATCAGCAGTTCCGACAGTATCAACTCCAACACCTTCAGCAGATGGTTCAAAGGTTGATGTTCAGGCTAAGTTCAAACCTTGATCCTGATTAGAGTATAGAAAACAAGTACAAGTTATAGATTTGCAAATTGATAACTTTGGTCAGAGAGGACATTGTTCTCTCTGACTTTTTAATATATTGATAGTATTGGGCATTATAGTCCACATTGATTTTTTGTAAAATTTAAACAAAATTTATACAACCGATTAATTATATCGATCTAAATCATTTAAAAGTACCAACAATACTATTAGGTAGGTATCTTAGAATGAATTTAAATATATGAATTAAGACAATAAATAGTAGTACTTAATGACTACTCGTAAAGATAGTACTTTTAATACAACTATTTTTGTAATTTAAGGGAAATGAATTTGAGAAAATAAAATAAGGAGAAAATCAATAAATGTAAATGAATATTAAAACTAGAAATAATATGGAGGTCTATAATGGCTAAAGAGCTAACCAAGGAACAAATGGAAGCCATAGATAACTATGGTTCACAAATAAAACAGTTAGAGACTTTCCAAGAAGGTGTACAAACCAGACCTGGAATGTATATAGGCTCATTACAAAATAAAGGATTAAAATCAGCTATTAAGGAAATATTCCAGAATGCTGTTGATCAGATGCTTGATCCAGATAGTCCATGTGACTGGTTATCTGTAAAATATAATCAGAACACACGTGAAGTAGAAGTTTGTGATAATGGATCTGGTATTCCATTTGATATGATTATCAAAATTTTGACGACAATGCATACATCAAAGAACTTTGTAAAGAAACCATTCCATTACTCTTCAGGTTTAAATGGTATGGGTGCATCTATTGTAAATGCATTGTCTACAGTATATATTGTAGAGTCTTATAAATACGATGGTACTGCAGTAAGACAGGAATTTAAAAATGGTTATCCTGTAACAAAAGAACCTAAGAAGATTCCTAATAAAACCAAAAAGCAGGGTACAAGAGTATACTTTATACCAAATGAAGATATATTTGGTTATATGAATTTGGATTGGAAAGAAGTATATAATCTTGTAAAACTTATAAACTCTTTTACACCTATAGGATCTGAATTTGATTTTATCGCTATAGATGATAAAGGTGTAACACATAAAGAAAGAATTGTAAATAAGGATGGTATTATAACAGACCTTATTATGAAAGTAAAAAATCCGTTAAATGCACCTATAATATGTGCTGCAGATACCGGATATTACAAGTTGGAAACAGCATTTTGTTTTGATGGTGGAGGTTCAGATGGACCTGATCCAATTGAAAATGTAACAGCTTTTTCAAACTGGTCGCCAACTTTAGGTGGAACTCATGTAGATGGAACTATTGAAGGAATAACTAAATGGTTCTGTGATTACATGAATAAAATCTATTTGGTTTCAAATACAAAATCAACCACAAAGTCAAAGAAAGCACCATTAAGGATAACTCCTAGTGATGTAAAATCTGGTCTTTGTGTTATTATAAATGCCGCTGCACTTGAACCAGAATATTCAGCTCAGGCTAAAGAAGTTATATCGAATCCAGAAATGCAGCCATTTTGTAAAGAGACTGTTATGAAAGGATTAGATGAATGGGCTAAATCAAATCCAAAAGATTTGGCTACTTTATGTAAATATCTTAAAGAAGTTGCTGAATTAAGAGTAAAAGAATCTGGTGAAAAAGCAAAAATAGTCCAGAAATATTCATCTAATATTTTAACTGGTTATCCTAGAAAGTTTGCAAGACCTTCTAAGGTAGAAAAAGATCTATTCATAGTAGAGGGTGATAGTGCTGGAGGATCAGCAAAAACTGCTAGAGATGTAGCAACTCAAGGTATAATGCCTATGAGAGGAAAAGTAATCTCGGCATTTGATCATTCGTTTACAGAATTCTGGAGTAACGAAGAAGCTCAGGCAATTCAGCAGTTATTATATAAGCATCCATATAAAAAGGGACAATCGGTAGATGAGGTTCCATGGGAAAAGATTATCTTTATGGCTGATGGTGATGTAGATGGAGCTCATATAACTTCTTTATTGCTTCGTATGTTTGTACGATATTATCCAGAGCTTATTGTAGCTGGTAAAGTATATAAAGCTATACCACCACTTTATGGTGTAGTGAATGGTAAGCAGATAAAATATGTAATAGATCAGTTTGAGTTTGTAAAACTTGTAGAGAAATCTTTCATGAAGAATAATACTATTTCTCTTAATGATCAACCTCTTAATATGAGAGATCTTACAGCATTATTCATGAAGAATGAGGATTATGTATATGAGTTAAAAACTCAGATGGCTGATAACTATGGAGTAGATCCTAAGATATTGGAATTTGCTCTGTATTGCTATATAAACAAATTCACATTTAAGAAGATTCAGACATTATTGAAGAAGAAGTTTAGATTCTCTGAAGTAGAAAATAATAAAGGATTTATACTTTATAAAGGATCAACTTCACAGAGAAACTTCTTACCTATGACTGAAGAGGTTATCAATGAATGTGGAAAAATAATTAATATCATGAAAGAGAATTCTAATATCTATTATACATTAAATGGAGTTGAAGCATCTGTTTATGATATTATGAGTGCATTTGAAGCATCTACTCCTTCTAATATACAGCGATATAAAGGTTTAGGTGAGATGGATGCTGAGCAATTAGCAGAATCTACAATGAATCCTGAGAATAGAACTCTTATCAGATATACATTAGATGATGCAAAGGAAGAGATTGAAACTATTAGAAAATTTGAATCTAATAGAAGTAAACTTCTTGATCATGTAGGAACTGTAAAGAGATCTGATCTTCTCGATTAAAGGAGAATATATGGTTGGTTATAATACAAATATTAAACCAAGACCGACATATTATGTAAACACGGATGATGGTCCTAAACCTTTATGGACTAGGACCAATAAAATCCCTGTAGAACAGGTATTCGATATATTTAACGATAAACAATTATGGTTTATGATACCAGATTATCCTGGATATGAAATTTCTAATTATTTAAATATAAGATCTTTTAAGTTCCTTAATCAGTATAAATATGGAACTGTAGTAAAGATAGCTGCAGATGGCAGTTGTCAATTAACAGATAAGAATAATCTTAGATGTAAAGAGAATGTAAATGAGTTATGGCCTGTAGCATACGAGTATTTTAATACAGTACATCCTGTAGGATATCCTAAACCAACAATGGCAACTTATGAAAGGTTATCGGCAAGAAATAAACGTATGTTTATAGATAATAAAGCTATACGTGAAAGTACAAAGAAAATAGTTCGTAAGCCAGCCAGAGTCAATAAAGACAATGATACTCTATTTACACCTCACTTTACTGTAGTAGAACAAGAATTTCCTGTAAAGAAGGTTATTGAACCAATATATTTTATGTAGGAGAAATATCATGGTAGAAGATTTTAATAATTTTAATAATATGAGTCCAGCAGAAATGAAAAAGAAAGCTATGGATATGATGCCTATAAACTTTCGAGCTGGTCTATATGGTGGAACACCATTATTGATTGATAGTACTATAAAGAATATCGAATCTGTTATGTTTGAATTAAAGACATCTGCAGATATTGCCGGTAGGATACAAGAAGGATGGCCTACATTTGGTACAACAGATGCTGGTCAGCCTATAAATACAAAGATATATCCATTCCCTGCAGATGTATATGCAGATGCTTTATCAGAACTTCATTTCAATACAGGGTTTACTATGGAATGTCTTCCAAATTCTCTGATTAAAACAGAGACAGGATTCAGTAGAGCTAGTGAATTACTGGATGAGATAAAGAATGGTAAGCCTATAGATAAACGTACAAAAGTATCAGCATGGGTTGCAGATCCAGAAGTTGGTATAAAGAAATTAGAAGATGGTGTATTTGTTGATAGCGGAGATACAGTAATACAATCTGTACAGACAAAAGTTTATTTGTCTAAAACTGATTGTGGAAATATTCTTTTACCATACTTCCTACCAGAAGATAAGAAAATCATATTCATTTGCATAATGCAATAAAGGAGTAGATTAATGGAGAAAATTATCGATCGACGTTCAGACGAAATGTATGTCGAAGATATGGTAAAATATCTTATAGTCATAAATCGTCGAAGAGCGTTTCCTGAGGTAAAAGATGGATTAAAAGTTGTAGAACGTCGTATATTGTACGATATGCTTGAACTTAATGCAGTAAATAAGTTATTGAAATCTGCACGTATAACTGGTGATACAATGGGAAAATATCATCCACATTCATCCAGTTATGGATCTATGGTAGTAATGGCTCAACCGTTTACATATAAAATCCCTTTAATCAGTGGACATGGAAACTGGGGTACTGTAATGGGTGATGGAGCTGCAGCTGAAAGATATACAGAAGCTAAAATTTCACCTTTTGCATATGATTGTGTAATATCAGAACTTAAAGAATCAAAGAGAGCTGTAAACTGGAAAGATAATTATACTAGAGAGTATAAAGAACCAGAATATCTACCTGTAAAAGTTCCTCTTCTTATTATAGAGGGATCGTTCGGTATTGGTGTTGGTATTCAGAGTTCAATACCATCCCATAACTTAGTAGAAGTATTGGAAGCAACTAGAGAGCTTATGAAGAATCCTAATTATGATCCGATACTTATACCTGATCATTGTCAACCATTACAGATATTCGATGCTGATTGGGCTGAGATATCTCATACTGGTACCGGTAAATATACTGTACGAGGAATTATTGATCTTGAATATGAGAAGAAAGATATACCTGTATTGCATATTAGATCTTTGCCGGATAATGTATCAGAATCTAAAGTTATAGATAAACTTATGGATCTCTATAAGAATAAACAGCTTCCTATGGTAACAGATATAAATTCTGGTTCTAAAACAGGAATAGATATTAGAATTGTATTGAAGAAAGATTCTGATGTCGAATATGTAAGACAGCTGATATATTCTAAAACTCAGGTACAAACTAATGTATCTATAAACTTCTTGGTTGTAAATGATATAGAACCAAAACGAATGGGATATAAAGAATACCTCCAGAAGTTTATCGATACAAGAATGACAACAAAGCTTAGACTCTATTGTAATAAGAGAGCTGTTGCAGATACAAGGCGTCATAGACTTGAGACTTATATAGACTTTATAGAGACAGGTAAGATAGATAAACTTACTGCTTTTATAAAGAAACAGAATGTAACCGAATCTTCTGTGTTAAACGAATATCTCGTTCAGAAGTTTGGTATGACTGATTTACAGGCAGACTATATACTGACAACCAATGTAATGCAGTTATCTAAAGGATATCTTAATAAGTATAAAGCTGAATATGCAGAACTTGTTAAGAAGATAGCTCAGTATGAGAAGATTATCATGGATGGTGGTAAATCTATCAAAGCTGAGATAGATGCTGAATTACTTGAGATTGAAAAGAAATATGGTACACCAAGATTATGTCGAGTTATAAAAGGTAAAGATGCTGATGGTATTCCTACTGGTACATTCAAGATTGTCGTTACAGAGAATAACTTCATAAGAAAACTTCAAGAGAATGATAAGATTAATGTAGTCAAAGGAGATAATCCTAAGTTTGTATTAAAGGTTGATAATCAAGAGAGTATTCTCTTATTTGACAATAAAGGTAAAGTGTTTAAACTTCCTATACATAAGATACAGCTTACAGATAAAACATCTCCCGGTATCGATGTAAGAATTCTTATAAAGAATCTTACTGCAGACATTATAGCATGCTATTATGAACCTATGATTCAGAAATTTATGAAAGGTTCTAGAAAGCATTACCTTGTCTGTGTTACTAGAGATAATCTTATTAAGAAAATGGATTTGGCTGATTTTGCAAATGTAAATACATCAGGATTGATATATACTACATTGAAAGAACCAACCGATGAAGTTGTAGGTTTAGCTATCTCTCCACTAGCATTAGACGTTGTAATCTACTCTAATCAGAAGGCTTTACGAACTGGCACGAGTCAGATTCCAAATGGTAAGAGGATGGCGCAGGGTAGTAAGGCTATGGATACAGAATCTTTTATAGAAGGTGTATCTGTAATTTATCCAGATGAAGATTACATCTTGGTTGTAACAAAGAAGGGTAGAATAAATAAGTTCTTATTGTCAGCATTAACTCCACATAAGAGAGCAACATGTGGAAATAACGTTATTAAGTTGGAAAAAGGTGATTCTATCTTTTCTATATATGGAGTCAATAACAATAATCATTTGAGAGCTGTAACAACTAATGGTGTTGTAGAGATTCCTGTATCTGATATAAAAGAAAGATCAGCTGTAGCTGTTGGAGATAAAGGACTTATCAAAGGTACCTTAATAAGAATAAATATATTTTAAAATAAAAATTTGGGGAGAAATAATATCTCCCCAAATTATTTTTTATGTATAAAACGACTTTAAATTATATACTATAATTTTGAAACAATAGATTCTAATTCGTAAAGGAGAAATACGATGGCAACAAAAACAATAAGAATCGGAAATAAACGTTGTGAATTAAACGGTATAGTTTCCGAATTAAGAAATGAAACGGTAAAAAAGCATGGTAAGAACTTATACACGATAACAGAGTCTCCTGTAAAGAAGACAAAAACAACTTACGAATATGATGTTTTTAACAATCTTGTTCGTGCAACCACAACTATTATTGGCGATAATGAAAACAAAAAAGTTGTTAAGATTAGACCTGATGCTGAACCAAAAGTAGTTAATGAAATGGAGTACGATCTTAAGAACAGAATTACCCAAATGGTTATAAGAAGTGAGGGTGACGGATCTTCAGGTATTCAGGATACAAAAGAAACATGGAAGTATGACGTTAAATCGAAAGAATATGGAAAAATTAATATCCATATTAAAGAAGATGCAAATAAAAGGGTATCAGAAACATTTCATTGTGGAGATGATAAGCCTTTTAATATTTCCATTAAAGAAAATAATACAAACACCTTCAATTATAATATATTAGTATATGAAGGTGGTGCAAAAGCGGTAGAGAGGATCACCTCACAGATAGAAGATATTGTAAATAATTATGAATTATCTCCTATCGGTTACATATTAAAGACCACAGAAGTTAATCAGCATATAGAAGAAAATATAATAGAGCAACATATTTCTTATGAATGGGAAACAACAGATAGTGGCTGTGTTAGACTTGTATCTAATACAACAATTACCGAAATGGGGAAAACAAAATCTACAGTAAAAAAGTTATATAAGTATAGTGATTCTAAAGCTGAATTTCCTATGGAGATGAGTCTTATTGAAAACGATAAGCTGGTTACATCTACTAAGTTTGCCAGAGTATATACCTCTTTTGGTGCATTTATCCAATTTGGTGGCTATCTTATGGAAATGGGTAGTGCTTATGAAACCATATTTGAAGATTTGATTCTTAATATGAAGGATAATAAGGAAAAGCGTGTTGCAAGAACCGATGGTAAGAATATCGAAATACGACAGAAGAACTTCAGTTATGTATCAAATAATAATGGTATTGAAATATCATACGAAAATAACAGATCATCTTATAATGTATTCACAAAGAGATTCTTTGCACAAGATGGTTCCGTTATGGTAATCACCACTATTGAGGTAAAGAGAAAGGATAGATATAAGCCTGTAACTGAAACATATACCATTAAGGTTGTGGATGATTCTGTTGATAATTTTGTTGAAACATTACTGGAGGCTTCAGGTTATAATCGATTCGTAGACTTTGTACTGGGCGGATATAGAAAACCTAAAGAACCAAGACACGAAGATGATGCTTCCTGTGTTATAAGTAGAGGAGAATAAAAAGAGAATAAATTTGAGGGGTTAATAAAATCCCTCAAATTTATTTTTTATTACGTTTATCACTTATACATAACCACTATTAGATTAGTAGTATTTAATTGAATTTATGGAGGAATAAGTTATAATGGCTGGCAAATTAATGTCTCTTTTTAATGACAAAATTAAAAAGTCAAAAAAGAATAATCAAATTGCTGACGCAGACTTTCTCTATTCTACTGGTTTTTTGGAAATAGATTATGTGAACGGAACAATTATACATGTAAAACCAGAAGATGAAAGTATACCTGAATCTCAATATGATGCAGTTGGTATAGTTGATGGAACCTCAAATACATTTGTAGGAAGAACAGGTTGTGGTAAATCAACTTTAGCTATACAGATAATTGGAAATATGCTTAGAAATAATCCTGGTTCTGAAGCATATATAGATGATATCGAAGGTTCTCTTCCGATGTTTAGAAAAGAGTTCTTGTTAGGATTACCTGAGAGTGAATTGAAACAAAGAGTAAGATTCAGATCTACAGGTATTACAACAGAGAACGTATTTGAACAGGTTAAGACTATACGTGATATAAAGGTAGAGAATAGATCTGATTATCTTTATGATACCGGAAAGCTTGATATCTTTGGTAATAAAATCTTTAAACTTACTCCTACATTCTATTTTATAGATTCATTTGCAATGCTGATGCCAGAAGATATACAAGAGAGTGACGAACTTGCAGGAAATATGACTGGTGCACAAACAGCAAAGATGAATGCATCTCTTGTAAAGAAGATGAGTCAGCTTTTGAGAGAATCAAATATAATCATGTTTGTTATCAATCATATACTGGATGATATCAATACAGGATTTATGCCTAAGCCGGTACAGATATCTGGATTAAAACAAGGTGAGAGGATTTCTGGTGGTAGAACAGCATTGTATCTGGCAAATAATATGTTTAGACTTGACGATGCTGGTACTCTTAAAGAATCTGAAGGATTTGGTATTAGAGGTAACGTTGTTAATCTTAAGGCTATCAAGTCTAGAACAAATGCAAACAATATACCTGTACCATTAATCTTTAATAAGACTATAGGTGCATTTGATAATGTATTAAGTTTGTATTACTTTGTAAAGTCAAATGGTGCTATATCAGGTGCTGGTAGGTCAATGTATCTTGAATCTTGTCCTGATGTGAAATTCTCACAGAGAGATTTCAAGGATAAGTTAGCTGAAAGTCCTGAGTTACAGAAAGCATTTGCTATAACGTGTAAGCAATATCTGAGAGATTTGTTATCTGATACAAAGTCTCAGGAGATAGTAAAACTTGCCGATATAAACAACATGATTATGTGTGCTTAAATAGCATAAAAATCCATATAATTATATACTATAATATTGAAATGAGAGAATGACTTAATTGTCAGTCTAACACAATTAATATTTTGGAGGTATTTAATTTATGGATTTTGGTATTTTTTTAGACCACGCATTTGGTATTGGTAAAAAGGTATTTAATGCGGTTAGGGATAATGTGAAGATTGGAGTTGATGTTACTGTAGATACACCGTTTACGGATAATCAAAAGTATCATATCGACTCCGATCAAGTAGCAGATAAATTAGAACAGATGATTTGGGAAGAAGAATCAGAAAGAGAGATTATTCATCCTATATATTTTATGAGTGACAATGAGGTAAAAAGAATTCAAGATGAAGCCAATCGCAGATCGTAAAGTTGTTTTCAAAGAAATGGATTCTAATAATGAGCTTGGACTTAAAGTGAAGGACAAGCTCACTTATTATGTAACAAAGTTGGGTGTACAGAAATTTAAACCAAATCAGAAATATGGGTTTGAAATGTGTATAGATAGAATTCCTCTTAAAGCATCATTTTTAGGAGATGGTGATATAGAGGTAATAAGAAGGAGAATAAATGGCTGATTATTTTGAGGAAAAGATAGAAGAAGCCAAATCAAGAGTTCCAACGATGGAACACTTATTGGGTAAAGGTCTAAATCTCCCATATGTAAATATGAACTCTGGACCTAGAAAGATAATGTCTGGTGTACATAGAGATCATATTTTACCACTTTTTCTTGGAGAAAAAGCTATAACTGAAACTGGCTATGAAATACGATTTGGAGATTATTCATCTTCAATCGATAAAGTAGATGATAATTATCAGATCGTAAGTAAGATAAGTAAGTTTTCTTTTTCACCAAATCACGACTATATTCTCATACTTGCTAATAGTAATACAAAAAGACTTACTATGAAGCATAGAATATCTTATGAATATATCACAGAATCTTATGGTTACTTATATAATAATAGCTATATGGATAGTAAGATGGTAGGAGAATATATTCCTAAAGATACAATAGTACAAAAGTCTTTAGGATTCGATGAATATAATAATCGTAGAGATGGTGCTAATCTAATGACAGCTTATATGTCATTAGATCAGAACATGGAAGATTCTATTATATTATCCGATGTAGCGGCAACAAAATTTACTTCTCCTTTGATAAAGAAAGTACAAATAATGATCAATGAGAACAATATTCCGTTGAATATATATGGTACTGAAGAAAACTATAAATGTATTCCTGATATTGGAGAAGATATAAAACACAGTATACTTATAGCTCTTCGTAAAGAAAAGAAAGAAGAGATGGCGTATACTGAATCAACAGAGATGCTACGTAAAGTTATAATGTCCGATGAACGTAGAACATTAAACGGTACTGTAATCGATGTTGATGTATATTGCAATAATATTGCTAACCTTGAATCTTATCATAATCAGCAGTTCAAGATGTATTATAATGAGCTTCAGAGAAGAGCTCAAGAGATTGTAACGACAGTAACAGCATATCAAGCTCAGGGATATACAATAGATTACGATTTACAGAAAGAACTTGCTATCGCAAAACGTACTTTGAATAAAGATCAGTATCTTGATAAGAAGTCTTTCAGTAATATGATCGTAACAATAACAGTTCTTGAATCTCTTCCTATGAAAGAGGGAGATAAGATAGCAAACAGATATGGTGGAAAAGGTGTTTGCTCAAAGATACTTCCTCAGCATCTTATGCCTAGAATAAAAGAGACCGGAGAATATGTAGATATCATAATGAATGGTTCTACAATGTATGGTCGAATGAATCCTGGACAGATAATAGAGATGTCTGTAAATAGAGTTGGAGTTAAGATTGTACAGCATATTGTCAAGACAAATATGAATCTTAATGATGCACTTGGTATGATTGTTAAGTTCTCTGGATTAATATCTCCTGAACTTGGTACTGACTTGTCAAATATGTTCAATAATATGAGCGATATGGAAAGAAGATATTATCTTGATTCTGTTATCGCAGATGGGCATATCGATATATCTACAAGACCTATAACTGATAGCTTTGATATTGACAGGTTAGCAAACTTGTACGATCAATTCCCATTTGTAACCAAAGATGAAATGGTAGTTCCTATTAAGGGAAGTGATGGTAACTTTAGATATATCACAGCTAATAGAAGAATGGTTGTTGGACCTGAATATTTCTTTAGACTTAAACAGTATGCTGAAGAGAAATTCTCAGCCACATCATTATCTGCTGTAAATATCAGAGGTAATAATGCAAAGTCTAAAGCAAACAAGAATTTCATAGAACCATATTCTACAACACCTATCAGATTTGGTAATATGGAAATCAATTCAGAGTCTCATCTTGGTGTAGAAGTTGTTGTTGCAAATCTGATGCTTCATTCTACATCTCCTGCAGCAAGAGCATTAGTGGAGCAGATGTATTATACAGATGATCCGTATCATGTAAATATAATGCTTGATGGACTTAGCAAGAATAGAGGAGCAGAAGCAGTATATGCTTATCTTAAAACTATCGGACGTAAATTGGTATTTGAGAAGATACCTAAGAAGAGAGTAAAAATTGCTATATCTCCACTATACTTCGATCATCCTAGAAAGATAAATCCAATATTCTTCAGAGATAAAGATTTCGATTTCGACAAGTATTATGAAGATATGGATAAGCTTGCTAATAAGATTGCGGAAGATCAAGCCAAAGGTAAAGAAGTTATAAAACCTATTTACTTTGATGGTGGAGATTATGAAAGACAGAAACAGCAGGAGAAAGATAACGAAGAGGCTTATGAGTATATAAATACTCCACCTAAAGAAAGACTCAAATTTAAGAAGGATAACGAGTAGTAAATTTATACATGATTATATACTATAATTTTGACAATATGAAGATAGAACCTCCAATTATTAATTTAATAAATTCTATCTGAATATTTTTATCAAATCTCATTTCCTTTAAATGTACCGAGTAATATTCCTATCCCCCAAATAGGTATATCAACTCGGTACATATACTAAAAGAAATAAGTCAATTAGTGATACAAAAATAATTTCTTTTTGGTAAATTCCACCTGGGCATTGAAGTCCAGGTGGTTATTTATACTATTACAATAGTAGTAATATCACAATTTAACGAACGATTTGCTTTGTAAATATTTACAAAGCTCGTTACACTTAATTACAAGAAAGGATATTGTAAAAATGTCAAGACCACAAACTGCATCAGAACAAAAAGTATTAGAATTTAGAAGACATCTTAGGGATGCTGTAAGCGGACCTATAAACCTAAGCGATGTGGAATATTTTAATACATCTTTTGAACAGTTTAAGAAACAACGTAGTGTTGAGGATAAACAGAGAGATCAAGATATGTTTAGACCTAAGCTTATAAATAAGAATTAAGATGGATAATAATAATTTAGATGTAAGATTTCAGTTGAATGTTATACTGGGAGAATTATCAAAAGGTCATATAGCTGTTTTAACTCCAGAGGTTAAAAAGTTTTTAGCAAAATGTGCTGTTACATATGCACAGATGCATGTAGACCAATTTGATAACGATCAAAAAGAAGGATTGAAATATCTGATTATGATATGCAATATATTGTATAATAGAACAGATATGCAGATTCTTCCAGTTGAAGATGGTATTTACGACATGTGTATGGAACTATATAAGAAGTTTGATCCAAACTTTCAAGTTGGTTCTATAGTCGTTCAATTTAACGATAAGATTGATAAAGAACTTAGGGAAGATGGTGTACAGAAAACCATTCAACCTATTTACTTTATTGAGCAACCACCAAAAGACGAAATAAGAGATGATTTTAGACAGCAGTTGAAATCCTTTAATGGATCTATATCTTATGTCGATCTATTAGCTATGGAAAGAGCTAAAGCAATAACAGGTGGTGGTATTAATGGTAAAAGAACTCATGATACCAAACACAATCATCCGGATTTAGTTGGTACACTCGATAAATGTAAATTTGTTCTTGATAAAGATGCTATCGAGAAAGATTGTTATAATGACGATAATGTCGAAATACTTGAAAGAGACTTCTTTGTAAAACATATACAAGAAGGAATCATATTACCAGATCAACAACTAGATATTGTCATTGAGTTAAAATATGATGGTATATCTGTAGAAGCCGATTGTACTGATAGAATAATATCAGCAAGAACAAGAGGTGATACTGGTATTGGTAAAGCAGTTGACTTATCTTCTATATTAGAAGGATATGAATTTCCTCATAATACGGTTTTAAAAGACCGAACTGTAGGAGTTAAGTTTGAAGCAATTATAACCAAATCTGCGTTAGAGCAATTTAACAAAGAAAGAGGATATAATTATGCTAATTGTAGGACAGCTATTGTAGGACTATTTGGTGGAAACGACTATAGAGAATTTCAGAAGTATATCACTTTAGTACCATTAGCGTTAGATCGCAATGATGTACCTGAGATTAAGAATAGAGAAGAAGAAATCAATGTACTAAATAGACTGTATTATTCTAAAGGAGAGAAGTTACGCCATGTGATAATTCATGGAAATTATAAGACTTGTCTATATCTTATAAAGAAATTTGCAGAAGAAGCAAAATATGCTAGAAACTATCTAGACTTTATGTTTGATGGTATAGTTGTAAGTTATCTGGATGAAGGTATAAGACAAAGATTAGGTAGACAGAATTATATAAACAAATTCAGTATGGCTGTAAAGTTTGATCCATTAGAGAAAGTAACTATATTCGAAGGATATACATATGAAGTAGGACAAACAGGTAATATATGTCCTATGATACATTATAGCCCTGTTTCCTTTAATGGAACAATACATGATAAATCTTCTGGTCAAAGCTATAATAGATTTAAAGAATTGGATTTGAAGATTGGAGATGCTATATTAGTCACTTATACAAACGATGTAATGCCGTATGTAAATAAGATGACTTGTGAAGCAAACAATATCAACCATCAGAAAGGTCCATCGGAACAATTTATAACTCATTGTCCTATATGTGGATCAAAGTTAGTTATATCTGAATCTGGAAAGACGGTAAGTTGTCCAAATGTCACGTGTGCTGGTAGAAGAAATGCTAGAGCTGTGAATATGTTGCAGAAGCTGAATATAAAAGGATTTGCAGAAAATCTTTTAGTTAAAGCAAATCTGTTTACATTGACAGATATGGTCAACGTAGATTTGGAATATCTAATTGAAACTCTCGGTAATGGATATGGTACAAATTTCTATAATGCAATTCATAGATTATTTGAAACTCCAACAGAAGATTATCGATGGATTGGATCTCTTGGATTTACAAATGTAGCAGCAAAGAAATGGAAAATTGTATTTGATTATACAACTCTAAAAGAATTTGTTGAGACTATGGATAGATCTATAGATGATGGAACTCAATTGTTGTTGAATATACCTAAGCTAGGTGTATCAGCAGCACAGACAATAATTACAGAGTATAAATTCTATAAAGAAGATATACATACAATATTGGAAAAAGCCAACGTAATAGACAGTAAGTTTGTTAAAGTTGGTAAGAGCATCAGATTCACAGGTTGTAGAAATAAACAGCTGGAAGAACTATTACGTAACAAAGGATATGATGCTGATAGCGATGGTAGTGTAACTAAAAGTACAGATATATTGATAATACCATATAGTGGATTCACATCAACAAAGACAGCTAAAGTTGGACCAAGTACTATAGTTGTTCCTATAGATGAATTCATGAATGATATGGAAAAATTCTTATAAAAGTACTTTTAGAATATATACTATAATAATGAAACAATAAACAATTTATTTTGGAGGACAAAGAAATGAAAGACTTAATGAACTCAAGCATTCCACAGATTTACTCAAACGGATTATATAGAGAAATCGGCTATGATGTTCCTGCAGAGCATACTGACAAGGTTCTTACAACTTTGGTATATGGTATCACAGATCTTCTTGCAGCAGTAAAATCAACAGCAGAACCAATCTCTGTAGTTATCAAGGAAGCTAACGATGAATTTATCGTTGCAGCAACTGTTGAGTATTTTGAGAACGAGGATGATCCTAAGGCTCCTGGTAACTGGAGTTATACATGGACATTCAACAAGGACGATGTTCCTGAGAATGCAAGAATCATTTCTCTGTATGATGGCGAATATGCTAGCTACTTCAAGAATGTAGCCGCAAGCAAATTCAATATGGGATTCCATAAGTCAGAGTATCTTGGAGATCTGGGAAGATATCTTATGAAGATTATCAAGAGATGGCTTATCGACAATGCTGGTAAATCAGACGATGAAGGAAATCCTATTGATGGTGTATCACTTGAAGGAATCATTCAGTTCAGAACAGGCGTCGAAAATGACGATGTTGTACTTTCTGCAGAGCCGGATGGTGAGATCAAGCAGATGATCAAATCTGATTCTACAATAGAGAAATAATCTCTAGAAACCAGTAAACACTATAATGGAGGGATTGTATAAATCCCTCTAATTATTTTTAGTAATAGGAGGCGATTATGCCTTTAAATTTTAATGAAGAGGTTGCTTTAAATGGGCGAACCATGAATGTTTTCGATTATGATACATTCAATGAATATCGAGACATGTTACAGTATTCTGCCGAAGTTGCGATTAAATTTAATAGAGGAGATCGTGAAGCTGTACTTCCTGTACGTGGCAGCATACATAACAATGTAAATCAACCTGGAGTTTATCTGGGGGATCAGTTTGATATAATAACCTTTCCGGAAACACCTGAAGAGGAAAAAGAATACTATCCAAATAAGGATAGATTATTCAATTTTGCAGATTCTAAAAGTATGCAGGAGCATCTTGATAAATCTGATAGATTGAATGAAATCAAAAATCAGATTTTGGAATCTCCTGACAATCTGACACATGCACCTTTATCAGATGACGATAAACCGGCAATGAGAGGATTGAAATTGGCTATCAATTATAAAGGAATTGATATCGATAAGTATAAAGATAGATTTGGTGAGAATTTCCCTAACAATAAAAGAAAATTAACCGATACCGATATCACCCTATTTCAATTGAATCGTTACTGTGAATGTCTTGATCTTGATATGGATATTGTGTTTAGAGATGCAGAAGGAAATATTGCAAATCCAATGAAAAAGGTGATAACTGTAAATGTATTTCCTGGTAATGGTGATTATACAAAAATAAAAGATTTGGATAGCGATAATGACACATTGGATGAAGATGAGGAGTAGCTATGAAAATAACTCAAGATGCTTATATGCGTCTATATAACGATACTCATCGTGAAGAATTTAATCCATTTTTCTTTACAAGATCTAATCAAGAGATTATGGATAGTCTTAAAAAGATAGTCTTATCATGTGAAAGAGATGGATATTTTACTCTTAAGGTTCAGTCGTTAAGAGAGATATATGATTATGAAGAGATTTATAATTGTCTCAGACAACATGAAGAAGACCGTCGTAAGAAGAATAATAAACAGCCTAACTCTTTTGACACCATTAATATTAAAGATAGTGATATAATGCTTCTTGAAGTAAAATGGTTTATTCGTCATAATGGAGAAGAAATAATTTCTGATGCACATGGTGGTGCAGAAGAAAGAGTATTAGATCCATGGGATATCATGACTGTTTATATAGCCGCCCCAAGATTCGTAAAGAAGTATTACTTTAGACTGAATGGAAATTATTATAGTGATATATTCCAGATAGTAGATGGTAGTACTTATAATAATACAGCATTAGGACAAAAGACAAAGAAAGCTCCATCTACATCGATGAAGACTATGTTTGCACCGTTGAGAATATTCAAATTATATCAAGACGTTGTAGACTTCTATTCTAATACTGTAATACGAAATGTAAAATATACATCGATAATTCATAATTATCATGTAGTGTGTATGGATTACATTTTGGCAAACTATGGTTTTTATGGCGCACAGGAGTTTTTAAATATACGATGTGTAACTGTAAATACCGAACCTTATAATGACGATAGATATTATAACTTTGAGAAGAATGGTTTATATGTAACCTATCCAAAGGATTGTGCAAGAGATGCTATGGTTCAATCATTTGCTATGACTTTGTATAGTGCTATAGGTAAAAATACAACTCTTGAAGATATAGTTGATATAAGATATTGGTTGGTAGTATTAGGAAAGCAGTGGAATAATGCTTCTATCGAGAAAGGACTCTATGCTTTGAATAGTATAGATGGTGCTTATGACTTGATAACAGAAGAAGAGTTACATCTACCTTCAGATATGAAAGCCAATATCTATCAGATTCTACGTTGGGTAATGCAGGAGTTTAATAACTTGAGTAAGAAGAAACTCAATGTAGATGTAACTTTAAAGCGTGTAAGAATCGGACAAGCTATTGCTCATAATTATGGTACAAAGCTGTCTAATGCATTATATGCTTTAGCTGATCAAGGAAAGAAAGTTACACTTACTTCAGTAAAGAGACGTATTTATACACCACCAATGTATCTGATAAATCAGGTTGTCAATATGAGTAACTTGGTTGAATACAGAGACTTTGTAAATGATAATGATGCATCTCTTGCATTAAAGTGGACTTTTAAAGGTATATCTGGTCTTGGAGAAAATGGTTCTGTTCAAACAGGATATAGACGAGTAGATCCATCACATGTCGGTATATTGGATTTGGACAGCTCTACAACATCAGATCCTGGAATGAGTGGAACTCTTTGTCCTCTAGCATCAATGCATGGGGACTGCTTTACAGAATTCGAAGAACCTCATGAATGGAACGATAAATATAAACCCATTCAAGATGAATTCAAGAGAGAAAATTATCCTAACTTGATTAATCCTTTGGAATTCCATGGAGAAATACAACCATCATATCTTAATAATAGACAGAAGATTATAGACGAGAATTTGGAAATAGATAAGAAGATTGTACCTCTATATGATCTCAATGGTGAATTTGATTATAGTTTAGCTGGATCTATGGTTAGAAAACAATTAGATGAACAACCGGCAAAGATGCAATCAATATTCACTATAAGATCAGAAGATAATACAGAATAATAATAGGAAGAGGATAACTTCCTCTTCCATTACAGGAGGTATTATCATGGAAGATAATGAAACAAAATATTTTGTGTTTTCTGATATGGAAATGAAACACAGAAACAAAGTATTGTCAAAAATAGGACTGAAGTTTTATTGTGGCACTATACCAGTAGAATCTAAAATAGAAAGATTTACCAATATAATCTCTAAAGATAAATTTGGTAATATGAGACAAATGTTTCCGGATGTAAAAATTGTATTGGAAGGAATACCAAGTAAACTGACTTATACAAATCCGGAAGAAAGATAATAAAATATATAAAATAGGGGAATTTAAAAATGTTATTTAATTTTAATGGAATCGTAATGGAAGTATCTGATAGTCATGCATCAAACAAGGTAAAACGCAGAACTGTTGTAAATGGTATTGAAATTCGTCCAGATGTAACAATTTCAGAAAGGAGTAACAATGAGACTACCTCTTTTAGAACTAACTACGGAAGAAGCGGCATTAGCATTTAATATTGCTTCAAGGATAATCTATTTTGAAACTCACAGTGAAGCTGCTAGTTATACTGTGCATAGATATGAATCAAATCATATCACAAAAACAGATAACTTTATTATGTCTCACGACGATGAGTTATCACGTGCAGGAATACTTCCTAAAAATATTCAGGCTAAATATTTAATCGTACCGAGTAATAAATCTGATAACGATGATGTAATCATTTACGACAGAAGAAAATTACAGATTGTGATAATGATATATAAGTCTGACGATAAGGAAAAAGAAAAAATTATCGTAAAAGATTTTCCAAGAGTGTTTGCTGATTCTTCTTATTCTAGGTATGTATTTATTCCTGAATATTATCTCAATGAAGGATATCAACCAAATATAAATTCTTCTATCAGTGCAATAATGCAGGCTATATTCTTTGGAGAGACAAGTGAATCGGATACTGTTAATCATAAAATCACAATCGTATCTGTATTTTCGGCATTGTTGAGACCTAATCATGAAATCGATTCAAGATATAAATCATTACAGCCGGTAGTTGACTCTTTGGCTGAATATCTTAAACCGGATCAGTATGTTCCAAACAATGTTCTTTCACATCCTGTAGTTGATGTATTAGAAGAATATATGTTGAGAATCGTATATCCTGATAATAATGAGTCAAGTAAGATGGATTCACATTCCTAAATTCTAATGATTACTACATGAAAATAATATTAATTTAATGAGTAACGAACTCTATAATAAATTAATATTTTATGGGAAAAATATTAAAAATGGTGTTGTATCCGATATATTTTACAGACAACACTTGTATCAAATGCGGTGCAAGTGGAACATTAAGATATCTAGACATTAGGGGTAAACTTACAAAGGACCCTATATATCCCATCGCAAGTATTGTGTGTACAAAATGCCATGAACAGTTTTATATCAGTTGGCTTAAAGAGGGAAATAAATACACCCAGCCTATCTGTGTTGGACGTTCATATGTAGATGAGATAGAATCTAAAATGGAAAAATACGCTATCCAAAATAGAAAAGGCGTAAGAATATCGTAAGCTTACAATATTTTTGCCGCTTGGCAAATAAACTAATTGTATGGTATCAATATCTTGTCTTTATATATTATCTCTAAATTCGAAAACTCGAATTTTACAGCGCATTATATTTCAGAGGGTCTTAATTGATCCTCTGATTTTTATTTTTATCAATCTATTCACCTTCAAATATTAGAAGGAGTTAAATATGAGATTTTTATACGTAAAATTAGTTGGCTATATTGGACTATATAGTGGACTTGGATTAAAAGAAATAGAATTGGATTTTTCTAAAGCTGTTAATAAGATATGTGTTATATCTGGTCCTAATGGTGTTGGTAAATCTACAATAATAAATGCATTAAATTTAATGCCAGATGACAATAATTGTTTTGTACCATCTATGGAAGCATATAAGATTATAAAATTGACAGATGGTGCTAATCTATATGATATCACAATATATCATGGATTGAATAATCATAATGAAAGACAGACAACAAAAGTATCTATAATAAAAAATGGAATAGAGATGAATCCGAATGGAAACGTTCGATCATATAAAGATATAATTCAAGACGAATTTGAATTGGATAGTAATTATAGTGTATTATCTAAAATTGGTGGAAACGATAGAGGTATAGCAGATAAGACTCCTGCAGAGAGAAAGAAGATAGTCTCTAGTATAATATCCAGTCTAGAAGTTTATAATAATATCTATAAGGTATTGAATAAAAAAGCCAATACTTTAAAATCGCTTATAAACAATTTAGGATATAAAATACAAAATATAGGTTCAGAAGAATCTCTTAATACTTCTATAGTAGGAATGGAAAATAGATATAATAGACTTATAGAAGAAAGAGATAAAGCAAAAGAATCTATAACTAAATCTAAAACTATAGTTGCTATGTCTGACCCAGATGGAAGTATGCAATCTAAATTAGAGACATATAAAAATAAGTCAGATAAATTAAAGATTGAGATAATGAAACTTCAGGTGGATATAGAAAGAGCTGAAGCTAATGGAGTTGAATCTAAATCTGAAATAGAAGAATCTATAAGAAGTGCTGAGTTATCTAAAACTCAATTATTATCAAATATCAGTTCTACATCAGAAAAGATTACATCTACAAAGAACGAAATAGAACAGTTGGAATTGAAAATAAATAAAGCTAATGGAGAAATAGATCCTAATCTTGTTACTCAGTTGAATATAACTAAAGGACAGATAGATAGACTTAAAGCTATATTTAATGATATAGATATAGAAAGTATTTCTAAAGATGAAGTAGACTTTGTAATAAAATTCTGTTCTAATTTAGTAGATCAGATTGATAGTATCAAAGAAGATTCTGACTTAGATAATCTGGTTCATGCTTGTAATTATCTTATGGGAGCTGTAGATATAGAGCAAGAGTATAGAGATGCTATAGCTACTATAGAAGATTATAAGTCTAATATAACTATTACTGAAAATATAATAGAAGATCTTAAGAGAGGATATGAAGTAATAAAGAATCTTGAGATTAGACCTAATAAATGTAAAATTGATACTTGTCCTTTTATTGCTGAAGCATTACAAATTGCCAAAGAACAAGCTATACCTATTGGTGAATATACAAGTAGAATTAATACTGCTACTAAACAGCTAAACGTATTATATGAAAAAGTAGATAAAGCAACTACAATGCTTGAAAATTTCGAAAAGGTACGTAATATATCAACCAGATTACGTACACTTACAGACAGTATACAGCTCAATTTGGAAATTTTAAAGAAATTCCCTGTAAGTAAACGTTTAGTCGAAATAAATTTGTTTCTGAACGATTTACGTAATCAATCTATATTCTCAGAATTGAGAAATATGAATCTATATATTGATATGAGTAATTCTATAGTGGAATATAAATCTCTTTTAAAAGTACTATTAAATCTTGAAGCAGAATATAAAATACAACAGAATACAGAAAAGATGATAAATCAGTATAAGACAGAAAGAGATAATAAATCTAAGTCTTTAGAGAATTTATATTCTGTATTTAAGAATCAAATTTCTGATAGAGATTTTACAAATAGACTTATAGAAGGACTTAATACAAAATTAGAGTTATCAAGTAAACTTGAATCTAATAAGAAATTATTAGAAGAGAAGATTATTGATAAAGAAGAAGTTGATATGGATATAAAAACCATAAACAATAAACTTCAGAAGTCTATAAATGAAATAAACAATATCAATATTATGAGTGATAAGCTTAAACAGATAGAAGCAGAATTAATGCCTATAACAGAGGCAAAGAAAAAAGCTGAATCTCAAATGGAAATGCTTAAATCATTCAAGACTGAATATACTACATATAAAGATCAATATAATCTACTTGATATATTACGCAAATATAGTTCTCCTACAGCTGGAAGCATTCAAAGTTTATTTATGAGTATTTATATGGATAAGACTCTGGATATGGTTAATAAATTATTGGGAATGATATTTAATGGTCAATATCAAATAGCACGATATGTAATAAATGAGAATGAATTTAGAATTCCATTTATAAATGCTAATGGTATGATGGTGGATGATATAAGTGGTGGTTCTACATCTCAAGTATGTATAATGGGAATGATAATCAATCTTGTATTATTTACAACTGGTTCTACAAAATACAATATTGTAAGTCTAGATGAAATTGATGGTGGACTAGATCATGAAAATAGATATCTGTTTGTAAATATATTACAGCAGGTATGTAATATGCTTAATATAGATCAGTTATTCATAATTTCTCATTCTGTAGAATCGGCATTACAAGCTGTAGATGTAGTATTATTATCAGATCAAGAATATTATTTAAATCAATTTGGAGCAGCAAATGTAATTTATCAATATAGAAGATGAGAGAATATCTCATCTTCTATTATAAAAATTTTATAAAAATATATACTATAATTTAGAAAATAATATAGCTGTATGAAAGGAGAATCAAATGTATACAGTTTCGATAACTAATTTAATAAATTCAGAAGAATCAACTTCGACAGTTGATAATGAAAAAACAGTAATGTCTATAATGTCTAATTATATACAAAAAGCGGCAGAATTAAATTTAGAAGATAAAAAATATCATTGTACAAGAATTTATGTAGATGATCTTAGAGCAGATAGATTCTTTATATGTAATATTATTGATAAAAGATATGATAGAATATATCAGATCGATGTTTCTGAAACTGGTAGTTGTAATCCATTTGATAGTTCTGCATATTTACATGCTTCTGATATTGCTAGTCAAGTAATGGATATGGTAAAAGAAGAGTCTAAATAAGACTCTTCTTTTTTTTTTTGTAAAATTTAATATTGCTAATTATATACTATAATA
>AUXO012979297.1_pt1 | contig 31974 bp, 29 predicted proteins | sample 768731 | NCBI WGS metagenome assembly AUXO01 (sample SAMN02715735, study PRJNA202380) | gut metagenome | biome: sheep rumen | host: Ovis aries | place: New Zealand: Palmerston North
GGTGGTGTTGCTCCTGCTCAGAGCGCTTTGGAAATCAAGAGAATGAAGGAATATCTTGAGAACAGATAATCTTCTTTAGTAGGATAAGAAAAAGCCTGAAAGGTTATTTAAAACTTTCAGGCTTTTGTTTTTCTTGCGATTCTAGTTCTTTCCGGTTGATCCAAATCCTTCTTTGCCACGTTCGGAGGTTTCTTCAAACTCCTCGGTAACTTCGAAGTTTGCGTGTAGTACAGGCACGAAAAGCATCTGAGCAACTCTGTCGCCTACACTGATCTTAAATGGCTTGTCAGAGTGATTCCACAGAGGCATCATCAGTGGTCCCTGATAGTCTGCATCAATTACTCCGGTAAGATTTGAAAGTACGATTCCATGCTTGTAGCCAAGACCTGAACGTGGGACGATAAGCGCAGTAACGTTCTTGTCTGCAATATGCATGGCAATTCCGCTGCTGACAAGTCTCACCTCTCCTGGATTCAGGATGAAATCGGCCTTTTCCATAGCTCTTAAATCCATGCCGGCAGACATTGGAGTTTCATAACCTGGAAGAGGGAAATCCTTTCCTAACCTTTTATCTAGAATCTTAACTTTTATATTTAGCATTAACTGTTTTTCTTTTTTGCTGATTTAAAGATTAATTCCATCAGATATTGCGCGATAACAGGTTTTGGCTGTTTCTCAAAGTGAGCAATCTGGCCGTCTTTATCAAATACAGTAACCTCGTTATCATCACTGTTAAATCCAATAGCCTTATTGGAAACATCATTGAGAACAATCATATCAAGATGCTTCTTTTCTAGTTTTGCACGGGCAAAATCATGAAGATTATTGGTTTCGGCTGCAAATCCTACAGTAAATGGTCTGTTGGATTCAAGTTTACCGACAGTTGCAACAATATCAGGATTCTTAACCAGTTTGATGGTCAGAGTATCGGCCTCCTCTGATTTCTTGATTTTAACCGGAGAGATTGTCTCTGCTCTGAAATCAGCAACAGCCGCACAGCCGATGAAGATATCAGCTGATTTAATGTAATCCTCAACAGCATGCAGCATCTGGACTGCACTCTTAACATCAATCCTGCGAACTCCCTTAGGAGCATCAAGGTTTACAGGACCTGAGATCAGAGTTACCTCGGCACCGAAGGCAGCAGCAGCCTGAGCTATAGCATAGCCCATTTTTCCTGATGAGTTGTTGGAGATGAAACGTACAGGATCAAGATCTTCAACAGTAGGTCCTGCAGTTATTACAACCTTATAACCTGCACCAAAGGCTTTTGGAAGAAGTCTGGTCTGGGTTAGCTCTAATGGCTTAACAGGGGAAGGCAGTCTGCCCTGATGATTCTCAAGCTGGCCCTGAACAGTCTTGTTCTCTAGTCTGTTGGAAAGAATTGCACAGATATCCTCAAACAGATCCTCTGGCTCTTTCATTCTTCCGGTGCCGCTTACACCGCAGGCAAGTTCTCCTTCAGCAGGGGAGATTACATAAATTCCACGTCTTATTAGAGTCTGAAGGTTTTCCTGTGTGGCTGGATTGTTGTACATATTGGTATTCATTGCAGGAGCAACGGCTACTGGACATGTAGCAGCAAGGGTGACGGCAGTAAGCATATTGTCTGCCATACCTGCTGCAATTTTGGCAATGGTATTTGCTGTTGCAGGTGCGATAATCACCATATCGGCATTGGTTGCCAGGGCAATATGAGAGATATCTTCTGTTCTGTCAAAGATTTCAATTGAAACCGGATGGCCTGACAGTGCCTCAAAGGTTTCCTTGCCGACAAGTTTTGCGGCGGCAGGCGTCATCACCACGAATACCTGAGCGCCGTTTTTAACTAAAAGACGGCAAAGGATACATGCTTTATATGCAGCGATTCCACCTGTAACTCCGAGAATAATCTTGCGATCTTTTACCTGAGTTCCCATTTTAAGCATCTCCTTATTATTAATTTTTTCTACTAACTTTCAGATTATAAAACATATTAATCCAATATAATTGCTATTAATTTTCATGATTGATCTTTATCGTATTAATATTATATAATACGCAATTACCACGAAACCTTAGAGGATTAATCTCCTCGATTAAAGTGCGTATTCATAATTAAAGTTGTCTTAAAAATTAAAAATTTTTGAGATATAGTCTTCTTTTGTGTTAGAATACGTGAACTTTTGTTTTGACCTATTAATCTAATTCAGCTTTTAGCTGATTGTTTGATTGATTTTTTTATTTTTTGGAGTGTGAACTAACATGTCCAGAGTTTGCCAAGTTACGGGCAAGCGCCCAGCAGTGGGTAACCACCGTTCCCACGCAAAGAATGCGGCTAAGCGTCGTTTTCTACCTAACTTAAAGTATCACCGTTTCTGGGTTGAGAGTGAAGGCCGCTTCGTAAGACTGCGTGTCACCACTAAGGCTATGCGTATTATTGACAAGTGCGGTATCGATTCTGTTCTTGCTGATATGCGTGCAAACGGCGTTAGAGTTTAAAGGAGTCAAAAATGGCTAAAAAAGGCGGTCGTGAGAAGATCCGTTTAAATTCAACTGCAGGTACTGGTCACTTTTATACTACTGACAAGAACCGTCGTACCACCCCAGGTAAGATGGAAATGATGAAGTATGATCCAGTTGTTCGTCAGCATGTTTTATACAAGGAAGGCAAGATTAAATAATCTTGTTTCTGATGGACTTTTGCAAAAGTTTATTTTAAAAACTCAGCTTCGGCTGGGTTTTTTATTGCCCAAAAAGTAGTCTTGCCTTTTTGCACTCTTTATTCCTGAATAATTCCCTATCTACTTAATTTTCACATACTTTTTTTTTACAACTGTATTTTAATGAAAAAAAATAACATTCTGTTATTCTATTAATCAATAAAAGTGTTAAAATTTTTTCCGAATTTAATGTGAGGTAGATCATCTAATCTTCATCTAAGTTTAGTATGTCAAATTACCTCCCAAAGAATTACTTTTAAAAAAAGGAAATATATTATGAAGACTAAGTTATTAGCTTTAGCTGTTGCTTGTGCAACTGCTTCTTTCGCAGCAAACGCTGCTGTTAGCGATACTTTCAGTGTTGGTGGTGCTGCTGGCTATGTTCGTGGTTTTGACCACAACTTTGATGGTGCTGACTTCGAGAAGGAAGGCTACGGCTTAAAGCTAAACGGTGAATACAACTTCACTAACTGGTTCGGTTTAGGTGCTGGCTATGATTACACTGGAAAGCAGCACATTACCGCTGATGATAACAGATCTAGCTACCACAGCAATATCGCTGAAGTTTACGGCAGATTCGCTTATCCTCTAGACAACACCGGTTCAGATGTTTTCTTCAAGGTTGGTCCTACTGCTAACTGGTCATCAGTTTTCGGTGAGACTCACCACAAGCTAGGATTTGTAGCAGGTGTTGGTGCTCAGTATGCATTAAACGACAACCTTGCTATCCGTGGCGGTTATGATTTCTTCTACAGAAACATGAAGCGTGATGGCGCTCGTGTTGACAACGGTATGTTCTACGTTGGCGTACAGTACACCTTCGGTGCTAAGAAGGCTGCTCCTGCTCCTGTAGCTCCAGCTCAGAAGACTGTTCGTGTAACTGAGAACCACACCTTAGACGCTGGTATCCTATTCCCATTCGATGGTTCAAACCTATCAGCTGAAGGCAAGCAGGCTGTTGCTGAGGTTGTAAATTCTTCAAGCAACCTACAGAACACCGAGTTCGAAGTTTACGGTTACACTGACCGTATCGGTTCAGACGCTTACAACAACAAGCTATCTCAGAAGCGTGCTGACGCAGTTGCTGCTGAATTACAGAACAACGGCGTAACCACTTTGAAGGCTTCAGAGGGTCGTGGTAAGTCAAATCCTGTAACTGGTGACAAGTGCAATTCAGTACAGGGCCGTAAGGCACTTATCGACTGCCTAGCAGCTGACCGTCGTGTAGAGGTTGTTGTTACTGGCGATACCACCAAGGTTGAGAAGCAGTAATAATCAGCTCAAAAAAAATCTCCCGTTAAGGGAGATTTTTTTTCTAATTCTTTTTAATCACTCTGGTATAAGGTACATAAACCGTACCGTTTTTAGAGATTTTCAGCTTAAGTTCTTTTTCTAGCTTTTTATTATCAGTTTCCTTTGATGTTGCAAGTTTCAGAATAACCTTAACCTGTTCTTTGGTATCATTCACTAGAGTTCCTTCAAGCTTATTCTCTTCAATTGCCTTTAAGGCTGGTTCAATGGCATCTATTCCGAATACAGGTATATAATTTTTGGTCTTGTCCCCAGTATTGAAGCCTTCGTTATTAATTACTGAAAGAGCCCCTAAAGCCATAGCATCGTTATTGCAGATGATCAGCTCAACCTGATCTACTCCATTGTGGATTACAAAATTCTCGAGTTCACCTCTAGCCTTAAAACTGTCAAATTCTCCGTTGAGCTTGGCTTTAATATCAATATTGTTATATTTACCAGACAGTTCATTAATTACGGTCGTGGTTCTAAGATATGTAGCCTGATGATCCTGAGGTCCTGTTAATAAAATTGCTGATATACGGCCGTCTTTGTTTCTGTCGACTTCTGGATGCTTTTTGATATAGTTGTCAACCATTTCTGCCTGCAGCTGACCAGCCTGCATGGAATCACCTTCTACGTACCATGCTTTTGCAAAACCATTGAGCATATTCAAATCAGGTTGACGGTTAAAGAAAACCAGTCGACTGTCTTCCTTTTTACAGTTTTCTATAACTTCGTCCGTAATTACCGGCTGAACCAGATTAATAATTTTAGTCTGATGGTTAGACAGGGTAGAAGCAATCTGAAGTTCCTGTGTGCCTGCATCATTGTTGGCATCATAGGTCTCAAGAGTTAGATTCTGTTCCTTAGCTACTGAATCCAACTGCTCCTTGAAAGAGGAAATATACTGGTCGGACAGGCTGTAGTAAAAGACATCCAGTTTATTCTGTTCAACAGCGTTAACGTTACTGGAAATACCGGTTAAAAGCACGGCAAGAATACTTAAATGTGATACTTTAAATTTCATAGAAATATCCTACATAGAACATTCAGAGATTAATAAATAAGTAATGTACCCTAAAGTATAGGCGGTGAATAGAAAATAAAAAGATGAGAATGTATAAGAGCTGATAAAAAAAATCAGAAAGGCCTAGATTAACCAGGCCTTAAATAAAAAGTTTATTTGAATAAGCCGATTTTTAATAATCATCCGCTCTTTCAATCCCGTCTATCATCTGCTGATAATAGGAAATTGCAGCAGAATCTGGATTCTCCATAATCTGCTTGAACATATGTTCAATCTGCTCCATAACTCTTGCTCTGCAGATAAATACAAGCTGTGAGCGTCTTTCTCCATTAGGCCAGCTGTGAAGCTCTGAGAGAGGGTAGAGATTGCCCTGAACACCATGGATCACAATTGGTTTCTCCTGGTCCTTAAGATCAATGATGCCCTTGATTCTTAAGATGGAGTCACCATACTGTTCCTGAACAGTGCTGATGCCTGAAAGCAGGGCCAGTGCTTCGATTGGCTCATCAAACTCCATACAGAAGGAATCAATATCTGAATGAGCGATAATCTTTGGCTTGGATACACCAATTGTAGAGTTTACAGTTGCTGGTCTGATTGAGGAGGCCAGATTTGGTGACTTGAAGTTCAGCCAGGAGGTAACCTTTTTGTCAAATGCCTGATCCGCATTCTTGTAAGGTCCGATATCGAATAGGATCTTAGGAGAAATATTACCTTTAACAGCTGGAAATACCTTGGCTGCAGGATTAATCTTGGCAGTAATCTCATAGATGGCATCAAGCTCGTCTGATTCGATTAGATCAGTCTTACTTACAATGACAATATCAGCAAGAGCAATCTGTTTAACTGCCTCGTACTGCTTTTTTAACTGATCACGGACAAACATACCGTCAAGAACGGTAACGGTACCATCGTGATAGTAATGGTCTAAGAGGAAGTCGTCTCCGTTTAGAGTTCCGATAACTCCAGATGGATCAGCAAGGCCGGTGGTCTCGATGATTACTCGTTTGAATTGAGGAATTTCTCCTCGCTGAGCTTTGATGTAGTTGGTGGCAAGAGAGTCTACAAGTGCGCCCTGAAGTGAGCAGCAGATACAGCCTGACTGTAGCAGAACAACTGAGGAATCAACAGATTCAACCAGCTCGTGATCAAGACCGACATCTCCGAATTCATTTATTAGAACCAGAGTATCTTTGAAGTCTTCTGAATTTACCCAGTGATTTAATAAAGTTGTCTTACCGCTTCCTAAAAAACCTGTAATGATATTAACGGGAATTTTATTCTCGTCATTGATTGCAGGATTCTCTGCATTATCTGACATTATATAGTTCCTAATTTTTGAATAAAAAATCTAAAGCTTTGGTTAGAGATTTTATCCTAAATTCGTCACTTTCGTTAATAATATCGTGATAAGCATTCTCAATTATTTCAAATTTAGGTGGCACAGGATCATTTGCGTGTTTCTCAAAGAATCTTTGTGCTTCTTTGGTTGAAACAACCTTGTCATCCCCTGCACTCTGACAGAAAACAGGAATGGTAAACTCAAACTTGTCTTTAAACATCTCCAGCTGTTTCTTCATGGCTTCCTTTACAAAATGGAAGGTTGGTCCGCCGATAGTGTAAACCGGATGCTTAACAAAATAATCATGGTAATAGTTAAAGCGCTCAGGATCATGTGAATGATGGTTGCCTTCAAACTCCAGTCGCTTGTATTCAGAGCCATGAGGTGTATACATATGACTGGTAAATGGAAGAAAATCCAGTACGGAGATGAAGAAATAGAAATTTGCCTTGGATAGCTTGAAATAAGGCCATAGATAAGGCGCAATCAGAGATATTCTTTTTGGTTTGTTTTCATGATTCTTCAGAATATCCAGGGAAATCAATCCGCCAAGTGAGAAAGCCAGCAGGTTGTAATCCTTTATATTCAGTTTATCAAGTACAAAGGTTACATCCTTGGCGTAATCCTCAAAATGCTCAATATGATATTTCTGACGGTCGGGTAATACACGGGTGGAACTGCCCTGTCCTCTTGCAAAGATAACCACGCAGGCTACCTTAAGTTTTGAAAGCGTATAAAACAGCTCACAGTATTTGTGGGCGATTTCTCCTCTGCCGGGAATGATCACCAGACTTTCAACTGGATCATCAACAATCAGTCTTGATGCTGTTAGTTCATAACCTTCAGGATTGGTAAAGGAGAGGTTTTCGACATTGGACAGGTAAAACTTCTCAAGCATTTCTCTGTCTTTCCTGAGAGTTTCGGTATTGATGAAGGCGTCTTTGATTCTTTTCATGTTGAGGCTCGTAATTTGCGAAAAACTACCTATCTATAAATAAAATATAGCGAAATTCGAGTCGATATCAACTGAATCTATCGTCTGCGATAGATAGTGATCACATTTGGCACAGCTTTAATTCTCTTCAGTACAGATGCCAGATGAAGTCTGTCTCTAACAGTAATAATAAGATTTATCAGGAAGGTCTTTTCATCCTTGAGATCAGAATTGATACTCTCAATTCTGGAACCGGCAATATCAATGGCGTTGGAAATTTCTGAGAGAATACCCTGTCTGTTTTCAAGCTCAATGAAGAGACTGGTCTTAAAGTCCATGTTGGCTGTAACAGGAAGGTTCCAGCTTACATTCAGAGTCTTGCCCGGACCTCTTTCGTTTTCCCTGATGTTCTTACAGTTGATGTTATGGATAACGATACCTCTTCCCTGTGCAATATGAGCAATAATCTTGTCGCCTGGAATAGGCATACAGCACTGTGCATAGGTGAAAGGCATACCGCCGGTACCCTTGACTGGCAGCTCATGATGATTGTGAGAGTCAGGATCTAGGAACTTGACCACAGCCACGGTAAGAATATTACCCATGGCAATATCGGTAAACAGGGTCTCGACATTAGGTTCGTGGAAATTCTCGATAATGCTCTTAATCTGCTCTTCGCTTAAGGACTCGATTCTGGTTGGTCTTAAAGCGTTCTGCAGCAGTCTGCGTCCAATCAGCTGGCATTCCTGAGAACGAAGTCCCTTAAGATACTGTCTGATGGAGGAACGGGCTCTCGAAGTAACCACGGTGGACAGCCATATAGCGTTAGGGCAGGCTTGGGAGGAGGTAATAATCTCAACTGATTGACCTGACTGCAGACTTCTTGAAAGCGGGAATACATGATGATTTACACGGGCACCGATACAGTGATGACCGATATCTGTATGCAGCGCATATGCAAAATCAACAGGGGTAGCCCCCTTAGGAAGATTGTAGATAGTGCCGTCAGGGGTAAATACAAAGATTGAATCCGGGAACAGGTCGGTCTTTACATCCTCCACGAACTCGAGAGATGATCCTGCACTCTGCTGCAGATCAATCAGATTCTTAATCCAATCCTGTGCATTCTTCTGGGAGGCGGTAGATACTGATTTTGAACCGTTTTCCTTGTAGGCCCAGTGAGCGGCAACACCTCGTGCAGCCATCTGATCCATGAATTCAGTTCTGATCTGAACCTCAATAGGTACACCGTGAGGACCTATAAGTGAGGTATGCAGTGACTGATAGCCATTTAGTTTAGGAATGGCAATGTAATCCTTAAAGCCGTTTGGGCGTGGCTTGAAGAGGTTGTGCATCTGACCGAGTACACGATAGCAGGTATCAACATCTTTCAGAATGATTCTAAAGCCGTATACGTCCATGATTTCACTGAACTGCAGTTCTTTCTGAACCATTTTACGGTAGATGGAGTACAGGCGTTTTTCTCTGCCTAAGACTCGAGCTTCGATGTTTGATTCTTTAAGACGGTTGCGGATGGCTGTAAGCATACTTGAAACAACCTCTTTACGGTTGTTTCTGGCTCTGGTAACCGCTGCCTTAAGTACTCTGTATCTGGTTGGATAGATGGAGGCCATGCAGAGCTCTTCAAGTTCCTGCCGAATCTCGGAGATACCCAGACGGTTGGCAATAGGCACAAACACATCCAGTGTTTCCTTTGCAATTCTAATGCGTTTGTCAGGTCTTAGCGCACCCAGAGTTCTCATGTTGTGGGTTCGGTCTGCAAGCTTTAGAAGAATAACTCTGATGTCCTTGGTCATGGCCAGAATCATTTTTCTAAAGTTTTCCATCTGTGCTTCCTTGTAGTCCTGGAAGCGAAGTTTATCCAGTTTGGTTACACCTTGAACCAGTGCCCGCACGGTGGAACCGAATTCTTCCTCAATCATCTGCTCGGTGACCATGGTATCTTCAACAACATCATGTAGCAGGGCAGCTTCAATTGATTCGGCATCCAGATGCAGCTGTGCAATTACAGTGGCTACTGCAATTGGGTGGATGATATAAGGTTCGCCTGAGGCTCGTTTCTGATCTTTATGGGCAAAATCAGCAACAAAGAAACAGCGGTCAATCTGATCAATGAGGTTTTGAGGAAGGTATGAGCAGAGCTGTGCTCTCAGATGCTCATAATAAGGAAAGTTAGGAGAAGATAAGGCTTGATCTAATGGAGAGATGCCTTCACATTTAGGAATAAAGCATTTATCTTCCCCCATAGAGTGCTCCGATTAGCTAAACATCTCTACGCCATCAATTGGAGCAAATTCGTTATCAGCAGGGTGAATAGAAGAATCACGTAGGTGGTCTTTTCTATCCTGCTTGTCTAAGAATTCTTTAGTAATTAAGCCTTCTTCGATCTCACGTAGAGCGATAACTGTAGGCTTATCCTTATCTTCTTCTACAAGTGGATTGCTTCCTGAAGCAATCTGACGTGCACGGCGAGCTGCAAGAAGAATCAGGTCAAAACGGTTTCCAACTTTCTTTACAGCGTCTTCAACGGTAACTCTTGCCATAATCTGTACCTTTAAAAAGATTAAAATCTGTCTTTACTGTTTTTTTCCATATGAAGACAGATTGCAGAACTTCTTTTATGAAGTTCCTTAAATATCTCATATCGAAATTCTATACCGATAAACCTCCTAATACAATATATTAGACAGGCTTATGCTGCTTAGTGATCGTTAATTCTCATTTCTGCACTGTGCAGGTGATGATTAATGATCTCTGGTAAAGACAAAAATAAAAACTGAAGAAACAGCATAACTATGTCTTTTAAAGTGAAAAAAAACTCGGTCTCAATATGTTATTGAGATCTTTTTCTTAGTTTTTTTGGAGCTTAGAAGACAAGACCTGCTTTTACCAGTGACAAAGCAGGTGCCATTATACACTAAAAAATCCCAATTCAATCAAATTAGTTTTTGTTCAGATCAAAAAGTTCTGATATTTCTTCTTTCTTCTTATCCAGCTTTGATCTGTTGGCCAGAATAATTGATCTCATGTTGAGAACGCTCTCTTCGAAATCATCATTAACGATGACATAGTCGTACTCATCATAATGAGAAATTTCACCCATAGCCTTGTTCATTCTCTTTTCAATAACTTCAGGAGCATCAGTAGCACGGGTTACCAGTCTGCGGTTAAGCTCTTCTAGTGAAGGAGGTACAATGAAGATTCCCTTTGCATCAGGTGTCTGCTCACGGATCTGTCTTGCTCCCTGCCAGTCGATGTCCAACAGCACATCCTTCCCTTCATTAAGCCACTGTTCAACAATCTCTTTTGAGGTGCCGTAGTAGTGATCAAACACATGAGCATACTCATAGAAGGCTCCACGGGCAATCAGAGCTTCAAATTCCTCGTTGGTTACAAAATGGTAGCTTACATGATCAACCTCACCTGGTCGTGGCTGACGGGTGGTGTGAGATACAGAAAGTCTCAGAGAGTCATCAAGATTGAATCTCTTTAAAATTGAAGCAATCAGGGATGATTTACCTGCTCCTGATGGGGCAGATACGATATATAGGGTTCCTTTTTTCATAGTTCTATTATTCTTCGTCTGTATGTGTAAGCTCGAACCAGTTTCTTAATACTTCTCTGGTTTCATCAATACCGATTTTCTTTAGGGCTGAGAAGGCAATGATCTTAAAGTTTCCGCCAAACTCTGACAGTGCGGTTCTGACTTCTCCGACCATTTCCTTGCGCTTGTTGACGCCGAACTTGTCTGCTTTGGTAAGAAGAATAAGGGCAGGCAGATTGGAGGCGATTGACCAGTCGATAATCATACGGTCATGATCTCTAAGTGGGGTTCTGATATCCATGGTCACCACAAGACCGCAGAGACATTTTCTCTGCTGCAGATAATCAGTCATGGATTTCTGCCACTGTCTTTTCATGTTTTCTGGGACCTGTGCATAGCCGTATCCAGGAAGATCAACAAGATAGCGCTTATCTGCTACAGAGAACAGGTTGATAAGTCTTGTACGTCCTGGGGTTCTACTGGTTTTGGCTAGATTTTTCTGATCGCAAATTGCGTTGATTGAAGAGGATTTGCCTGAATTAGATCTACCAATAATAGCAATTTCAGCGCCCAGATCCTCCGGTAGCTTCGAAATATCTGGTGCGCTGGTTACAAATTTGGTTTTTCTAAAATCTAAGACAGCATTTTTGATAGTATCTGTCATGTATAAATATCTAAATCTCGTTAAACTTTATACTGCTCCAAAATATCATCTGGGGATTCAGTGTTTTTAGTCTCAAAATCACGAATAGCAGTAAATGTAGTATCATCCATGGCAAGTTCAACATAGAATACATTTCCTGATTCTGTATTGAAGGTTACCTTACCGAAAATTGGATTATCCAGGTCAACAGAAATGTTAATCTGAACTTCACGTGGTAATACTAACATTTTTGGCTGTGATTGGTCGATCCTAATATGCAATTCATCACTAACCTGACGTGTAAAATCACCTATCATCTGGTTCATTAATTCGCCAAGGGAGTTACTTACCTCGTCCTGAGTATAGTTCTTAGCCATTTCAGATTCAGGAAGCCCCATGTTGCCAAGATAAGACTTGTACAGCTCCATTGCGGTTTCCTTTGGGAAATTAATAACCACCATACCTGAGAAGGAACCGGTAAACATCACAAAGGTACCGATATCTGGAGTCAGAACTGTTTTTGAAATCTTCTGAATCAGTGGCACGAAAGCTGTTTTTTTACCAGTTGCTGAAGTTAAAACAGAAGCAACACTCTGGCATAGAGATAACATAATATCGTTGCTGCCAATAATCTTTGGTTTTTTAGCCATACACCCTCCATAACAAGTGTCTGCTTTTAAGTTTAGGTTACGATTTGAATAAATGTAGTATGGTGATCAATAATTTCGGCTTAAAGTGGATTAATCTAATCTTTAAATAAGTAATTATCTTTATAATCAAAGCGATATAAAACGAAAAAAATTAATTTATTATGAGAAACAGTTCAAACTTTCTGTTCCTCTGAACGTTTCGTTCTCCTTAGAACTGACGGAAAAGAAAAAAAGTCAGGTATGACATTAATCAACAAGGAGATGTTTAATTTTTTTCCAAGCAAAAATCTTCACTCTGTGATCTTTTTCATCCTCAAAATTATGAACGTGAGAAAGTCTTCATCTTCCTTGCTGATTAATTTTGATAAGTACTAATTCGGTAGCTAGCCTTATAAGTAGGTTAGAAATTTTTTTTCAAAACAAGAAGTTTTCAAAAAGAACTCATTAAGTCCGATTATAAAGTGTATTAACTGTCACTCTATAAACTCAAAAAATTTCTCAGATAAAACCTCCGCGGATTTTCATCCTGTCAGAGTTGTCGTTAGGCTGCTCTAGGTGTGTTGTCACTTCTTCACAGCGTATATACGGACTGCAATAAGTTCTTTTTGAGAGCTCAAGAGAGCTTTCTATGCGAATTCGTTTATCTGATAACTTTGATTGTCACAAACTTATAGTCTTTACGTTCCCGGCAGTTGCCATGATGGTATTTACTTCCATTTACACCATGGTGGACGGCTTCTTTGTTTCCAACTTTGTGGGAAAGGTTCCTTTTGCTGCGGTTAATCTTATATATCCTCTGTTTCCTATTGCCGCAGCAATTGGTCTTATGATTGGATCCGGTGGAAATGCCCTGGTTGGAATCTGTCTTGGAGAAGGTGATCGGGAAAAGGCCAACTCCTATTTCTCCATGTTTATCTATTCCATGCTGGGTATAGGTTCTATCTTCGGAATTGTCTGTTTCTGCTTTTCAGAGGACCTGTCCAGAATGCTTGGAGCTCAGGGCGAGCTTCTATACTATGCAACTCTTTATGCTGATTATCTGTTTCTGTCTACACCGTTCTTTATACTGTCCTTTACTCTGCAGGGGTTCTTTGTAACAGCAGAAAAGCCAAAGCTTGGTTTCTGCATCACGCTTTTAGGCGGAATGCTTAATATAGTTCTGGATCCGCTGTTTATTATTGTCTTTGAAATGGGACTCAAGGGGGCTGCTATTGCCACTGTACTATCTCAGGTTATAAGTGTCACAGTGGCTCTGATTTATTTTTCAGGGAAGAACGATTCTCTACTGTCTCTGTCAAAGAATCCGGAGTTTGATTTTAAGGTTTTAACCCGTTCCTGTTTTAACGGAATGTCAGAGATGGTTACCAATATAGCGGTAAGTGTAGTTACTATCGTTTATAATTTCCAGCTTATCAAAGCCTATGGTGATAACGGAGTGGCTGCATTCGGCGTCATCATGTACCTAAGCTTTCTGTTTACCGCAGCTTTCTACGGCTTTGCCACCGGCAGTGCTCCGATCTTCAGTTATAACTTCGGAGCCCGTAGAAAGGTGATGCTTAAGAAGATTCTTATAAGAGCTTTAAAGCTGGTTCTAATCGGAGGGGCGGTTATTGTTCTTGTATCAGAAGTTTTCTCTGATCTTCTGGCTCAGATTTTTGTAGGCTATGATGAGGAGCTTTGCTACCTGACCTCTCATGCCTTGAAGCTGTATGCGGTATCCTTTCTGTTCAGCGGTATCGCGATATTTGGATCTGCTTTCTTTACTGCTTTAAACAACGGTATGGTTTCTGCTGTGATTTCCATCTTCAGAACCTTTATCTTTGAAATCGGTGCGATTATCGTGCTGCCTATACTGATTGGTGCCAACGGTATCTGGCTGGCTATTGTGGTGGCTGAAATAAGTTCCTTGCTTCTAACCTGGTTCTGCATGAAGAAGTGCAGCGTGAAGTATGGATTAAACAGCTAATATCATGGAAATCCACAAAAAAAGGCTGGAAACTTTAATCATGGAAAGAACATCCCTTTCATGACATTTCCAGCCAAACCATGAACAAGAAAATTAAATGCTAACTGTATAATTTCTTGGAGAAATATCTGTCGCCGCGATCAGGGAAAATGGTAACAATATTTCCCTTTACTCCCTTCTTTATGAGCTTTAGAGAGGCGCTTAGAGCTGCTCCTGAGGATGAACCTGCAAAGATTCCTTCCTTTCTTGCCAGAAGTCTTGAGGCTTCAAAGGCATCATCATCGGAGATTTTGATGACATCATCCACAAGTTTTATATCCATGGTGTCAGCGATGAAATCATTGCCGATGCCTTCAATGTTGTAGTCATGGTGATCTCCACCACCCATGGTGGAACCATATGGATCTGCAAGAATTCCCTTTATGTTAGGATTCTGTTCCTTTAAATATTTCAGAACGCCGCTGTAGGTTCCACCAGAGCCTGCTCCTGCTACCACATAATCGATCTGACCATCTAAAGCCCTATAGATTTCAGGTCCTGTGGTCTCATAGTGAGCCCTTGGATTAGCCATATTGCCAAACTGATTTAAAGTTACGGAATCCGGAATTTCAGCTCTTAATGCCTCGGCTCTTCTACCTGCTCCAAGCATACCTTCCTTGCGAGGGGAACTTATAATCTCAGCACCCAGTGCTTTCATCAGAATCTGTTTTTCCTCGGAGAACTTTTCAGGTACCACAAAGATAATTCTGTAGCCTTTGTTCAGCGCTGCCATGGCTATACCTAGTCCGGTGTTGCCGGCTGTTGCTTCAATGATGGTACCTCCCTTTTTTAGCAGATTCTGTCTTTCCATCTCCTCAATCATGTAGGTACCGGTACGATCCTTGACTGAGCCGCCAGGATTGAACAGTTCAAGCTTTGCAAAAAGATTTACACTGTCACTGTCTACTACTTCATTAAGCTTAACCAGTGGAGTATTGCCGATAAGATCTTTGATTGAATTGTAATAAAACATTTTTCCCTCCCTAAATTCTGCTGCTGTCTATGGCCTGTTTCAAATCAGAGATCAGATCAGAGGCGTTCTCAATACCTACTGAAAGTCTGATGAGATTATCAGTAATGCCAAGCTTGAGTCTAAGCTCTCTTGGAATTGAGGCGTGTGTCATTGAGGCTGGATGGCATACTAATGACTCAACTCCGCCAAGGCTTTCGGCAAGGGTGATGAGCTTCAGACTTGGGAAGAACTTTTTAATGTCATACTCCTCTGTCAGCTCAAAGGAAATCATGGCCCCGCCGTTTTTAGCCTGTTTTTTGTGGATCTCGTGTCCCTTAAAGCCTGCAAGACCTGGGTAGTAAACTGTTTTTACTCCATTGTGCAGCTGCAGATACTCGGCAATATCCTGAGCATTCTGTGCATGGCGGTCCATACGTACCGCCAGTGTCTTGATACCGCGGATCATCAGGAAAGAGTCAAATGGTCCTGCAACGCCGCCGGTAGCATTCTGAATAAAGGCAATTTTCTGTGAATCTTCAGGCTCTTTGGTTACCACCAGCCCTGCAACCACATCAGAATGTCCGCCTATGTACTTGGTTGCACTGTGCACTACGATATCAAAACCGTGTTCTAAAGGTCTCTGCAGATAAGGAGTCATAAAGGTGTTGTCGGCAATGGCCTTGAGAGAATGTCGGTGAGCAATCTGAGCAATAGCCTGCAAATCAGTAATGGTTAGTAGAGGGTTGGCAGGAGTTTCTACAATCACAGCCTTAACCTCAGGAGTGATAGCCTCCTCAAAAGCCTTTAAGTCAGTGGTATCGGTTATCTGATAGGTGATTCCGAAGTTAGAGAAGATTTTGTCTAAAACTCTGTAGGTGCCACCGTATACATTGGATGAAATCAGGATTTTATCTCCGCTCTTAAAAAGGGAGATTACGGCTGTAAGGGCTGCCATACCTGATCCGAAGGCAAAGCCAGCATCTCCGCCTTCAAGTTCTGCTATAAGACTCTCTAAGGCTGCACGGGTTGGATTACCGGTTCTGGAGTATTCCCACTTAACATCAGTTCCTATGTTTTTCTGGGCATAGGTTGAAGTCTGGTAGATTGGAACATTCACCGCTCCGGTATATTCGTCTGTACTGATGCCGCCGTGAATAAATGAGGTTTCAATATGTGAATAGTGTTTCATGGTTAATTTCCTTGTTTCTCTGTTTGTTAGTTCTTTGATGCTTTTATAAAGTGAATGTTGCTGTATCCTTTAAGATTCTGAATATGGCCCGTAATAAACTTCTCCTTAATCTCCTGCGGAGTTTTGTGCTCAACTTTAAATCCCAGTCCTTCAAGTGAACTTATTACATTGTTAGCCTTGTAGCCATCACTCATTGGTTCTCCAAGCAGACTTGTGAGATTTCTCAGTTCCTCAAAGCGGCTGTCTGCATCAGAGATGTTTTTCTCTTCATAAAAATCAAAGAGTACAGTCAGTCTGTCAGAGAGCTTTAGGATATCTCTCATGGTGGATAGGAAGGTTTCAAAGTTAAGGTAGTAGGACACACCCATTATGGTTACAAAGGTTGGTCTGCTCTTGTCAAAACCGGCTTCAAGAAGTTTCTGTTCAAGAGAATCAGTTTTGAAATCAACAGGAACAAATACGGCTCTGTTACCAAGTTTCAGGGTGTTGATTCTCTGTTTTTTGATGGTCTGAAAGAAAGGGTGGTCAACCTCGAAGAAACTGACCTGCTCAGAGTCGGATCTCCAGGCAAAGGTATCAAGACCAGCGCCTAGAATCAGATACTGGGCATTTGGATTTATCTTTTTAAATTCAAGAAATTCGCGCTCAGCAAAGATACTTCTGGAAACAGGAATCGGAAGGAGCAGATCAATTACCTGCTTTTTGAAAACTCCCTGCTGCCTGCGTTTTTTTAGAATCAGATTCAGAAGTAATCTTCTGTCATCCTCAATGATTTTCTCTGCAAGATAATCATTAAAACTAGGATGATTTTCACTTTTTGAATAGTAAGCTCTTGCCCATGCGCAAATTCTGGCTGTAACGCTGCCCTGATAAGCTGTCATTTTTCAATCCCACTTTCTGTGTTGATTTTTTTGAAGTAATCAAAGCTTTCTGCTTTGACGTAACTTGATTAAATAAGGTATATGCCTGTATTAGCTGTATTTATTAACAACAACAGCAACAACAGTATAAAGATAGGTTCTTTGAAGAGAAAACAAAGGTAGAGGCACGCAGATTTGAATCTGTGCTCTTTACTGTGCTATGTAAATGTAAATTTGTCATAGTAAAATATTCCCTTTGTTTCTTTATTTATACAACAGCCAAAAAAATAAATAAAGTACTTTTTGAAAAAAAACTTATTATCAAGGTAATTTGCGCTTAATATTGTGAATTTTCACTATTTTGGTGAATTTAATCTCCATAAAGGGCATCAGATAGTGGCTGATGCCCGGAATTACTGAACTCAATTATGAAGCCAGCTTATGTTCACGCTCGTCGATAACACGCTTTGATTTATGTTCAGAACGGGTATTCAGACCACCATCCCTGTGAACCACTACGCTTGCTGGTTTTACACCGATTCTGGCTTTAAGAGTGTTGGCCACAGTACTGATTACCTCAGCATCGTCCTGATCGTTCTCGGCCTTCTTCTCCACCTCAACAGCGTACTTGCAGGTGTAATCCTGATCATAGATTCTGATTCGGTATTCACCGGTAAGACCAGGAATACTTCTGATTCCTGCCTCAACATCTGAAGGGAAGACGTTAACGGCACTCACGATGAACATATCGTCCTTACGTCCTAGAACATGGATTCGTCCATGAGTTCTGCCGCACTTGCAGACAGAGGTATCAATCCAGCCGATATCACCTGTTCTGAAGCGTATTAGAGGACGAGCATGCTTGCGCAGTGTGGTGAATACGAACTCACCCTTTGAACCTGGAGGCAGTACTTCACCTGTCTGAGGATCAACTGTTTCCACCAGAATATGATTCTCAGCGATGTGCAGACCGTCCTTGTACTCACACATTGCAGCACAGGCTCCGAAAATATCGGACAGACCATAGAAGTCGTAAACCTCAGCCCCCCAAAGCTCCTCGATTGCCTTGCGGGTTTCATTGATTGAACCGCCAAGCTCACCTGCGACAATAATCTTCTTGATGTTTAAATCCTTCTTAGGATCAATACCGTTCTTTAGGGCTTTCTCACCTAACTGCCAAGCATATGAAGGAGAGGTCCAGATTACGGTTGGCTTATAGTTCTGCAGCACCCAAAGCAGTCTCTCTGAAGGCAGGGTACCGCCCCAGATGCACAGGGCTCCGGTTTTCTGGGCACCGATAACATCAGGACCGCCTACATATAGAGAGAAATTCAGAGCATGTACATAGCGATCATTTGGTCTTACACCCACCTGCCAGAACCAGCGGGCCTCGGTTTCCTGGAATTCATCAAAATCCTTCTGGGTGAAAGGAGAGATGGTTGGCACACCGGTTGAACCTGAAGATGTTGAGATAAAGACCACATCATTCTCTGGTACGGCACACAGCTCACCCAGGAATGAGCCTTTGCCCTGAGTATCGCGCTGGGTCTTTTTGTCCATGAATGGGAACTTCTCGATATCCTTTAAGGTTACGATATCCTCTGGTTTAACACCTGCCTTGTCGAAAGCTCTCTTGTAGTAAGGAGAGTTCTCGTAGGCGTATTTGACGATCTTCTTGAGATCGATTAACTGCTGTTTCTCGAGATCCTGACGTGAAATGGTTTCCAGAGCCTCGTTCCAGTATTTGCTATCGTTAATAGGCATTTTTAGTATCCTCTTGTTTAATCGTTAATTTTTTGAAAAGTACTGTTTATCCAGAAGCTGCCATTTGGCATCTCTCTGGAAGATAATCTCTTTAATCTCAGTGTCGCTTAAGTGACGGAAGCGTTCCTGACGCTTGATATAATGAGCAACATCAGTAAATTCGCGTGGCCTTCTGTTCAGTCTGTAGGTACCGTTTTCATATTCGGCCAGATACCACAGACCGCAGTCCACCACTTCCTTGGCAACTTCTACACACTCGTCGGTTCTGATTCCCCAGCCGGTAGGACATGGAGCCAGTACATGAATGTAGGTTGTTCCTTTAATCGAAGCTGCCTTTTCCACCTTGTTCATAAAATCCTGAAGGTAGCCGATGCTTGCAGTGGCGCAGTAGCTGATGCCGTGTGCTGCCACAATCTCAAACATATTTTTCTTAACCTTCTGATTTCCTTTAATATTTCTTCCTGCCGGTGTAGTTGTTGTTCTGGCACCGAAAGGAGTCAGTGAGCTTTTCTGAATACCTGTATTCATATAAGCTTCATTGTCATAGCAGATGTAAAGCACATCATCGTTACGGTCGATGGCACCAGACAGTGCCTGAATACCGATATCTGCAGTACCGCCGTCACCAGCAAACCCAACCACTTTGTAATCCTTCTTGCCAAGGGCCTTAAGTCCAGCCTCAATTCCAGTCATCATTGAAGCTGTTCCTGCAAAGGTGGAAATGATGGCATTGTTCTTAAAGCACAGCTGCGGAAAGTTAAAGCCTACAGCTGACATACAGCCTGCAGGAATCGTCGCAATGGCGTTTGGTCCTATAACCTTGAGCGCGATTCTTACTGCCAGCGCACCACCGCAGCCGGCACAGGCCTTGTGGCCGAAGAAGAATTCATCCTCTCTTAAAGTATTTACATTTACGCTCATGGTTATTCCTCAAGTCCTACAAAACGGACTCCTGACTGTTCTTTTTTAAGATCACCGAAGATCTCCTCGATATCACTTAGCGGTACATCTCGACCGCCAAGACCTGCAATATAGTTTGAGCATGGAAGGCTTAGTCCCTGATGCTGCAGTGAGGAGCAGACATTGGTATAAACTGTGCCCTCATTGCCAAAGGAGATATCCTTCTCTAAAACTCCTGCTGCCTTTGCTCCCTTTAGAGCAGCAGTCAGCTGTACGTGAGGGAATGGTCTTAAATATCTCAGTCTCAGACAACCGACCTTCTGTCCCTGTGCTCTTAGCTTATCCACACATTCGCAGACACTCTTGTAAAGTGTTCCCAGGGTGACAACTATGTATTCAGCGTCACCTGTTCGGTATTCTTCAATAAGTCCGGTGTACTGTCGTTTGAAGAACTGCTCAAAACGTCTTTCACACTCAGTAATGACATCTCCTGCTGCAAGTACGCCCAGATGTTCCTTATACTTAAACTCTGTATTGGTGTCTGGTCCTGCAGTGAATGCCATGTTCTTTGGTTCTTCAAGTGAGAGCTTGTTATCTGTTTCATAATCTGGAAGAAATCCCTCCGCCTGTTCATCTGATGGAACTTCAACAGCCTCATAGGTATGAGTCAGAGTAAAGCCATCAAGGTTTACCATTACAGGGGTTGCAACCCTTTTATCCTCTGCAATATAAAAACTCATTAAAGCCAGATCTAAAGCTTCCTGGGCATCCTTGGCATAGGACTGAATCCAGCCTGAATCCAAGAGTGTCAGAGAATCTCTCTGATCCCCGTAAATATTCCATGGCAGGGCAGTTGAGCGATTGGCATTCATCATGACAATCGGAAATCTTCCGCCTGCTGCATAAGGAAGGCATTCAGCCATATACAGCAGTCCCTGTGATGAAGTTGCTGTAAAGGTTCTTGCTCCTACAGCACTTGCGCCGATGGCGGCAGACAGGGCTGAATGCTCTGACTCAACATGGATGAAATCCGCTTTCAGTTCGCCGCGCTCCACCAGGGTTGCAAGTTTCTCAACCACCGTAGTCTGCGGTGTAATTGGATAGGCAGAGATAACATGAGGCTTTGAGAGCTTTACTCCATAAGCAAATGCTTCATTACCTGAGAGAAACTCTTTGGTCATTATCTTTCCTTCTCCATATGTATTGCGTTCTTGCGGCAGATCTTCTGACAGATTCCACAGCCCTTGCAGTAGTCATAATCTATGTTTACACTCTCTCCATCCTTGCTGATGACTCCATCAGGACAGTACAGATAGCAGAGGAAGCAGCCGTTGCATTTATCTCTGTCGCATACCGGCTTTTCTGTACGAAATCCGCTGTTCACACTTACCAGAGTATGCTTGTAGGACGGAGCAAACGGTATGTTGCCTAAAGAGGTAAAATCTTTTTCATTTACATCTTTAATCATTTAGGCAACCTCCTCATAGGCCCTTTTTATCGCCTCAAGATTTAAAGGTGCGATTTTAGGTGACATGAGTTTGTTTACTGCAGGAATCAGATCCTCAATTGTTATGGCATCAAACGCTCTTAATAGGGCACCTAGAACCACAGTGTTGGTGATTGGCCTTTTCAGAAGTTCAAGAGCAATCTTCTGACCGTCAATACAGATAATTCTTTCATCCTCGATTTTCTCTTTGGTGCACAGAATGATTTTTCCGCCATCCTTTAGCTCCTCATAGGCATGCTCATCAAAGAGTGTGTCATCAAGGAATACAACGTAGTCTGCCTTTCGGATCTGAGAACGGTCACCTATTGAGCCGGTTCCCAGTCTTGAAAAGGCTCTGACCGGAGCACCTCGTCTTTCCGGACCGAAGGATGGAAAGGCTAAGGCCTTGTTTTCCTCGTCCTTGAAGGTCCAGGCTGCGGATAATAGTTTTGCCGCTGTAAAAGCTCCTTGTCCGCCTCGTCCATGCCACAATATCTCGTACATGTATCTAACCTTATAGTTAATGACTATAACTTGATATAACTAATTTTTATTATTCTTTATGTGGTTATAACTTCTGAATAAAACCATTATTTAATCAGTAATTCAGATTGTTATCTGATGGGTACGATTTTATAGAAAGGAAAAATTCTGTCTAATACTATATTTTTATTATCAGTTATAACTATTTTTTATATAGAAAAGGAAAGATAAAAAAACTCCTTATTTATTGAAAAATAAGGAGTTATGAACGAGGTATGTGAAAACTTGTATAAAACAAAATGCTAACAGGTTATAGTCCTGAACTATTTTTTCAGTGCAAATATGTTCTCAAGATTCTTCAGTGCACTGTTTAAGACCTCATCGGATTTGGCAAAGTGCAGTCTTATATAGCGGTTTTCCTTTTCCTTGAAGAAAGATGACCCCGGTACTGCTCCAACTTTAATCTTATTTGCCAGATCAAGGCAGAATTCATAGTCATCTTGATAGCCAAAGGAGCTGATATCCACCAGAACAAAATAGGTTCCCTGAGGCTCATAGAAATCAAGATTAAGTTTTTTTAGTCCACCACAGAAAAGATTCTTTCTGTGGGTAAAGAGCGCTCTTACATCCTGATAGTAGGAATCAGGGAGTTTCAGTCCCTGAATAATAGCCTTCTGCAGAGGGGCTGCTGCACCAACAGTTAAAAAGTCATGTACCTTGCGGATTCTGTCCATAACCTCAGGAGGAGCTGCAACATAACCTAATCTCCAGCCTGTAATGGAATAGGTTTTAGAGAGGGAGTTGCACATAATGGTTCTCTCTCTCATTCCATCTAAAGAGGCAAAGTAGGTATGCTGGTAAGGCTCAAAGATAATGTGCTCATAAACCTCATCGGTAATTACAAAGGCATTGTATTTTTCAACAAGAGCAGCGATGGTTAAAAGCTCTTCTCGGGTAAAGACTTTGCCGCTTGGGTTTGAAGGGTTACAGAGGATCAGTGCTTTGGCTCCCTGTGCGAAAGCTTTTTCAAGCTCCTTCTCGTCAAAAGAGAAATCCGGCGTATGAAGCGGTACATAGATTGGTTCTGCACCGCAGAGAATGGCATCAGCACCGTAGTTCTCGTAGAAAGGAGAGAATATGGCAATCTTATCTCCTGGATTTAAGGTAGCCATGACGGCACTCATCATGGCCTCGGTTCCGCCACAGGTGATACACAGTTCGGTATCAGGATTGTAGCGAATACCTGAGAAGTGTTCAATTTTAGCGGACAGAGCCTCTCGAGTATCCTGAGCTCCGAAGGTGATGGAATACTGATGAGGTCCTGAAAGCGCAATCTCTGAAAGACTTTTGGTCATTTCAAATGGCGGCGGATTGTCAGGAAAGCCCTGAGAGAGGTTGATCGCGCCGCAGCTGTTACAAATTCTGGTCATACGGCGGATGACCGAATCGGTAAAGTATTTAGTTCTTTCACTTAGAGTAATCATGAGTATCCTTTATTCAGTTCTTTTAGTGAGTCAGCAGTTTTGCAATTCTGTCACCGGTTAACTGGGCTAACTGTACTATTACAACCAGCACCACAATGGTGAAAATCATAACACCGGTTTCGTAGCGGTAGTAGCCGTACTGTATAGCCAGGTTGCCGATGCCACCGCCTCCAACCATGCCGGCCATTGCAGAACAGCCGATAAGATTGATGAAGGTAATGGTAATACCTCTTACAATTGCCGGAGCCGCTTCAACCAGAAGTACATTCTTTATGATCAGAAAATGTGAGGCGCCGGTGGCTATGGCTGCCTCGATAACTCCGGCATCAACCTCTTTTAAGGCACTTTCAACCAGTCTTGCAAAGAATACTATAGCTGCAATAGAAAGTGGTACTGATGCTGCTATAGGACCTATTTTGGTGCCGACAAGAATAAAGGTTAAGGGCAGAGAGAAAACCACCAGAATAATAAACGGTATTGAGCGGATGATATTAATAAAAGCTGATACTGTTTTATTAAGACTTATGGTTTTTTCAAAAAAAGTCTTTCCAGAGGTCAGATAAAGTACAAACCCCAGAGCAAGACCGAAAATCAGACTCAGGGAAAAGGAAATTCCTATCATCAGAGCTGTTTCATAGATGGATTTCACAAATTCATTCCGCAGAATATTTATTGTTGATTCTATTAGCTCACTGTTCATTTGCTACTCCGCATTCAATCTGGTTATAAAGGTTTTCTGCTTTAGGTAGCTGATTACAGCCTCCCTGTCTTTGTCATCCCTTGAACGCAGGGAAATAAGCAGTCTGCCGATTGGCTTATCCTGCACATACTCAATGTTGCCTTCGATAATCGATACATCTGTTTTCAGGAATTTTCTGGAAACATCTGAGATTACCGGATCAAAGGCTCCCTGCTCTTTATAGGTGATCATGTAGAGGTCTTTTTCCTGTTCTAATACCTTCTTTGGCACAGCTTTTCTGTAATCACTGCTGATAAGAGCTCTTGCCGCCTCTGACTGAGGTGTTGCAAAGAGGGTATAGGAAGGAGCTACCTCAGCCAGTCGCCCTTTTTCCATCACAGCTATTCTGTCAAACAGAGATTTTGCAACCTCCATCTGATGGGTAATAAACAGAATGGTTATAGGATAGTGATTCTTTATGTTGCGCAGTGTCTGAATCACTTCCTTTGTATTGTCTGGGTCAAGTGCAGAGGTAGCCTCATCACATAGAAGGATCTCTGGATTGTTAGCCAGAGCGCGGGCTATTGCCACGCGCTGTTTCTGACCTCCTGATAATGATGGCGGAAATAAATCCGCCTTATCTGCAAGGCCTACCAGTTCTAAAAGCTCAGGTACTCTTTTCTGAATGTCCTTTGCGGGAGTTTTTGAGGCCTTAAGAGCAAAAGCTATGTTATCGTAGACAGTGGCATTGGATATCAGGTTGAAATGCTGAAAGATCATGCCGATATTCTGTCTTAGGTTACGAAGCGTTATGCCACTGTAGTTTACGATGTTCTTCCCATTGATATACACATTACCTGAGGTTGGTTTCTGCAGCAGATTTACTGTGCGAACCAGTGTCGACTTACCTGCTCCAGAGGCGCCTACTATTCCAAAGAATTCGCCTTTGTTGATGGTTAGGTTCACTTTATCAACAGCTGTGTATTCTGTATCTGCATTTCTGAACTTAACACTTAGGTTTTCAAATCTAATCATTTTTTATTTCCGATAAAGGTTATATTTATTCTTATCAGTTTGCAGGCCACCACTGTGGTTTAGCAAAATCTCTGTATAGAGGATCTGCATTCACTGATGAGGTGAACTCTCTGCTTGCAACTGCATCCTTTAAGAAGGCTCCAACTGTATTTACACGGTCGCTCTGTACGGTAACCACCAGTTTGATTGGCTCTGAAACCTTCTCCTTGGCAAGGGCCTTGTCAAATGGTAGTTTTGCTTCATAGGCATAGTTGCCTGGTACCAGGGCCAGATCGGTTGAATCCAGAGAACGAGGTAGCTGAGCTGCTTCCATTGGTACAAAGTTCAGGTGTTTAGGATTCTTGTCGATATCAGCTATTGAGGCCTTGAGATCATCCTTATCAGCTTTGAGAGTGATAATACCGGCATCGCGGGCGAATCTCAGCGCGCGGGAGAGGTTTACCGCATCATTTGGCAGGGCAACCAAAGCTCCGTCTTTCAGGTCATCCAGAGATTTAACCTTATCTGAGAAGGCGAACAGTCCTAAGGTTGGTACATTGATAACCTCATCAAGCTTTAGCCCCTGGTTTTCTACAATTGCCTTCAGGTAGATTGAATGCTGGAACAGATTGGCGTCGATTTCTCCTGCATCCAGGGCGGAATCAGGCTGAACCCAGTCTGAGAATTCCACGAAATCAAGCTTATGTCCTCTGCTCTCAACCACCTTTGTCAGATGATTCTTTAGCAGATCTTTGTATGGTCCTGGTACCACACCGATTTTGATGTGTTCAGGAACAGTATCTGCCTTGGCTGACTTGTTGCCATCATCGTTGCAGGCGGTTAGAGAAAAGGCTAAAAATGCTGAAAAAACAGTTAGTAATATATTCTTCTTTGAAAATTTTGACATGATAAAACTCCTGACAGTTACACATGGAACTGCGAAAAAAAACTTAATTTAACTATTTGAAATTTACTGTTGCGGTTGTGCTACATGCACATACACATACAGTCAGAGGTGCTGTCAGAGTATTTGTTGAAGGTAATTCTAAGGTCAGAAACAAAGACTGCTTCTTCCTTGAAGACAGCTTCTATCTGATGGTATAACTGATTATTTTTCATAATATTCCTTAAATTTTCTATTTAGAGGATTTCTGTTTTTATTGTTGGTTATCTTTCGATGGGACTATTGTTATCTGTAATGATTTTTTTTGCTAATACTAATTTTTAATTATCAGTTATAGTTTTTAACTAATAAAAGAATAACATATTGAAAATAAGGAAAAATAATTAAGACTAAACTGCTTAAAAGACAGGAAATACGGGGAAATTTTTTTCTTTATATAAGAAAAATGCAGGTTTGCATCTGCAGACCTGCACTTAAAAAATACATTACTATGAAATGCTTTGAGCTTATTTAAGGTTCAGTTCCTTAATCTTTCTGGTCAGAGTATTTCTACCCCAGCCTAAAAGCTTGGCTGATTCCTGCTTGTGGTTGCCGGTAAAGGTCAGGGTAGCCTCAAGCATAACCTTTTCAAACTCAGGCACAGCCTCATTAAGAATATCTCTTTCACCTGCCTTAAGCTTTGCATCCACCCAGCTTCTGAGCATATCCTGCCAGGACTGATTCTCTTTGGAAACAGCTCCTCCTGATGTATTCTTGTTCTGGTTGCTGTTGGCATGCAGGAACTCTGATGGCAGATCAACCAGCTGAATATCACGTCCGGTAACCATAATGGTCAGGTACTTGCACAGATTCTTTAGCTGACGGACATTGCCTGGCCATGGAAGACGGCACAGGAATACAAGAACCTCAGAGGTCAGCTTTTTAGGCTCGGTATGGCCCTCGGCTGCAGCCTGAGCCAGGAAGTGCTTGGTTAACAGAGGAATATCATTATTTCTGTCTCTTAGAGGCGGAATGTTGATATTGATGATGTTCAGTCTGTAGAACAGATCAGAATTAAATGTGCCTTTGGCAATCTTAGCCTCTAAATCCTGAGAGGTTGAAGCTATAACTCTTATGTTTGACTTGATTGCTGTGGTGCTGTCGATGTTGGTGTATTCGCCTGTCTGCAGGAGCTTTAACAGTCTTGACTGGCAGTCCATTGGCAGATCGTTGATTTCGCTGATGAAAAGTGTACCGCCTTCAGCCTTGGCGATTGCACAGTTTGAAGGATCTTTGGTCAAATCACCAAAAAGCTCATACTTAACCATTTCCTGTGGAATGGAAGAGATATTGATTGACACAAAGTTCTTGGAGGTTCTCTCTCCGTGGTTGTGCAGTGCCTTGGCAACCTGTCCTCTGCCGGTACCGATTTCACCGTGAATCAGTACAGGAAGATCAGTCTTGGAAACACGGCCGATAAACTTGAAGACTTCCTGCATTGCAGGTGATTTACCGATAATCTCGTTTTCCTCTTTCTGCTCAACAGGAGCATTCATGAGAGTATTGCGGTTTCTCTGGCTAACCAGCTGCAGCATGTTAACTCTGTGAACAGCAGCTCTTCTGATAACTGCAACAGCCTGATCGATATCAAAAGGTTTTGGCAGGTATTCAAATGAGCCCTCATTGAAGGCATCAATTGCAGCAGACAGGTCGGAATGAGCAGTCATGATAATGAATGGAATGTTCTCGTCTACCTCGTGAACGGCTTTGATGAGCTCAAGTCCGTTGATACCTGGCATTTTGATGTCTGAGACAATAACATCAGGGGTTTCCTTTTTGATTGCTTCAAGAGCTGCTTCTGCATTCTCAAATAAACGGTGATTAATGCTGTTAACATCTAATGCTTTATCGAAAACAAAACGAATGCTTGCATCATCGTCTATTACCCAAATCATTGGATTCATTATCAGTATTCTCCGTGATTTTCTGTTTTGATTGGTAAAATTATTTTAAAAGTGGTTTCGTGAGCATCTGACAGACACTCAATGGTTCCATTATGGCGTTCGATTATGTTTAGAGCCAAAGATAATCCAAGTCCGTTCCCGTTAGGCTTGGTGGTTACCATTGGATAAAACAGAGTCTTTTTTAATTGTTCACTAATCTGTGGTCCGTTGTTGATGATTGAGATCACCATGCATAGAGGGTATTTTGTTTCTCTGATGATGGTTCTGAAGCTGGCACGGGTTCTAATCTTAATGAAAGGATCAGTAAAGACATCATTATCCAGCGCATCAATAGCGTTGTTTACAATGTTGAGGATTACCTGCTCAATGGAGTCAGAGTCTAAAGCGAGTTCTGGCAGGGAAGGATCGTAGTCTCGCTCAATTCTGATTCGCCTGCAGTTATCCTGCATCTGTACAAGTTTAATAACCTTCTCAATCAGGTAGTGTATATTGACCTCGGTAAGTGGATTTGGTCGCTGAGGTCCTAACAGGTTGTTGACCAGTACCTTGAGACGGTCAGTCTCTTCAATAATAACCTTGGTATATTCCCTAAGATTCTCAACCTTATCAGCATATGTCATCTCAATAAGCTGAGCTGCGCCTCTGATGCCACCCAAAGGATTCTTGATTTCGTGTGCCAGGTTGCGAATAAGGTCACGGGCAGCATTGTACTGAAGATTCTGCTGAGCCTGGTTGATAAGTTTTTCCTGATGGGCAATAGGGTGAATCTCAACTAGGAATCCGTCAAAATTATTGTATGTATACTGGAAGATGGTAAGGTCGGCTTTGGAGGATTTGCCAGGATAAGGAGAAAAACGCACATCGGCGGCGGAGAAACCTTGGAAATTGATATTGAAATCAGGATTATTCAGCGTATCTATCAGCGTGATTTCTTCTCTATCCACCAGATCGGACAGCTTCTGTGTCTGCAGACGATTTCTCGAGATTCCACACAGCTGTTCAGCAGCGGTATTCGCGTAAAGGATATTCATTTCCTTGTTCGTGATCATTACCGCCGTTGTCAGGTTTTCTAATACATTTGCCTTATCAATTTCGGACATCAGATTGCCTATAACGTTCTATAATAGTGCATGTGATATTTTCTTACACTTTATCACAAAATTTGAAAATAGCACAAAAATAGTGCACTATTTTAAGCTATATAGCAGTTAAACCTGATATTAACTTGATCTACCTAGAATTTTTGGTAATAAAAAAGCCTGCACCAAAATGGAACAGGCTTTATGATCCTAAACTATTGTCTTATTCGTCAGCTTTCTTACCGCCAGCGGCTCTGAATGCACGAACACGATCAAGTTCAGACAGATTCTTCTTACGGATTCTGATGCTCTGAGGGGTAACCTCAACCAGCTCGTCCTCATTGATGAACTCAAGAGCCTGCTCCAGAGTCATTTTAACAGCTGGGGTCAGGATAATGTTATCGTCCGAACCTGCTGCACGAACGTTGGTCAGCTTCTTGGTCTTTAATGGGTTAACAGTCAGATCGTTTGAACGAACATGCAGGCCGATAACCTCACCCTCGTAGATCTCTTCACCTGGAGATACAAACAGTCTGCCACGCTCCTGCAGGAACCATAGAGCATATGGAACAGCCTTACCGGTATCATTTGAGATCAGAACACCATTCTGTCTCTCGCCGATGTTGCCGCCTGCATACTCATCGTAGCTGTCGAAGGTGTGGAACATTAAACCGGTACCTGAGGTTAGAGTCATATATAGAGACTGGTAGCCGATAAGACCACGTGCTGGAATACGGTAATCAAGACGAACACGTCCCTTTCCGTCTGGAACCATGTTCTTAAGTTCGCCCTTACGCAGACCAAGCTCTTCCATAACAGGACCCTGGTGCTCTTCCTGAAGATCCAGTGTCAGGATCTCATATGGCTCAAGAGTTCTGCCGCCTTCCTTGTGAAGAATAACCTCTGGACGGGATACAGCCAGCTCGTAACCTTCACGACGCATCTCTTCGATCAGAACAGACAGGTGCAGCTCACCACGGCCTGATACCTTGAATCGGTCGGTATCTTCTGTAGCTTCAACACGCAGAGCAACGTTGTGAACCAGCTCTTCACGTAATCTTTCTTCAATGTTTCTTGAAGTAATGAACTTGCCTTCACGACCAGCAAATGGGGAGGTGTTAACGCAAAAGTTCATGGAAACTGTAGGCTCATCAACTGATAAGGCTGGCAGAGCTTCAACAGCTGAAGTGTCACAGATGGTATCTGAAATCTTCAGCTCGCCTAAACCGGTAACTGCAATAATGTCACCTGCCTCAGCACTTTCAACCTGGGTTCTGTGAAGACCTAGGTAGCCCAGAACCTGACCAATTTTACCGGTACGGGTATTGCCGTCACGGTCAATGATGGTTACTGCCTGATTTGCCTTGGCTACACCGCGCTTTACACGGCCAACACCGATAACACCTACATATGAGGTGAAATCAAGTGAAGAGATCTGCATCTGGAATGGACCTTCAAGATCAGCATCTGGAGGGCTTACCTTGTCAACGATAGCCTGGAACAGTGGCTCCATATTGTCGCCGTGATTATCAAGTTCCAAGGATGCCCATCCCTGGAAAGCTGAAGCATAAACTACTGGGAAATCCAGCTGCTCATCTGTTGCGCCAAGATTGTCGAACAGATCGAAAATCTGATCTATAACCCAGTCTGGTCTTGCGCCTTCACGGTCACACTTGTTGATAACAACAATTGGCTTTAAACCTGCAGCGAAAGCCTTCTGAGTTACGAAACGTGTCTGTGGCATTGGGCCGTCTACTGCATCTACAAGCAGCAGTACTGAGTCAACCATAGACATAACACGTTCTACTTCACCACCGAAATCAGCGTGGCCTGGGGTATCAACGATATTAATGCGGTAATCTTTCCAGTTGATAGCAGTATTTTTTGAAAGAATAGTAATACCACGCTCTTTTTCGATATCATTTGAGTCCATGATACGTTCCTGACCGATTTCGTTACGGTCAAGAGTTCCTGACTGGCGCAGCAATTTATCAACTAGTGTTGTTTTTCCGTGATCAACATGAGCAATAATAGCAATGTTACGGATCTTCTGAACATCCATGTGGTAAACCCCGAGATAAATAACTCTGACTTTGAGTCTCTAGAAAAAAAATATGCGCTATTGTATACCATTTTTGACCTATGTAACATTTTCTTAAAAAAAAGATTAAAAAAAATTATCAGTAAAAAGGCATTTATATCGCATCCAATGGCTGAATAAGCTTTGTGTGACAGTTTGGAAACAGTATTATACACAAGAGTCTGTCTGACTTTTCTAGGCAAGGAATAAAGAGAATTATTAAAAAAAGCGCTTTTTTGAGTGGAAAAAGCATAATGAAGTTTTTTATATGTATACTCTTATATAGTGTAGTGGAGGAGTATTTATGTCTTGTTTTTCCCTGAGAAAAATCTTTTTTGCTGTATTTGGGGCCTTTGCCTTGTGCTGTTCTGCATTCGCCGGTGAGGCTAAGACTCTTGATCTCAGCAGCATTAAAGGTGGTGAGGTGATTGAGGAGAAGATGCTTGATACCTATGGGGAGAACAGCTTTTTTACTCTCAGTGAAATTCCTGATGATGTATGGAAGAGAATGCAGGGTAACACCTATCAGGATAATCCTTTTATAAAAAGGGAAGATCTGCGTTATCTGAGATTGCTGCATGTGGATCATGAGAACAAGGTAAGACTTGGTGAGATGGTCTGCAATAGAGCGATCGCAGAAGATCTCAGAGAGATTTTCTTTATTCTTTACAAGAACAAATACGCCATTGAGCATATCCTTCTTGCTGATGATTTTGATGCGGATGATGAAATTCAGATGGGAGCCAATAACACCTCTTGTTTTGTTTTCCGTTTTATTACCGGATCCGACTTCCTTTCATATCATGCTCGCGGTCTTGCGGTTGATTTAAACCCTCGTACCAATCCTTACTGCAAGCTGAAAAAGGATGGTTCGTTGTTTGTTCAGCCTAAGAATTCAGGTGAATACTGTGAACGTGACGAGGACTTTCTGTTCAAGATTGATAAGGAAGATCTTGCCTACAAACTCTTCATCTCTCATGGCTTTACCTGGGGCGG
>AUXO015995005.1_pt1 | contig 31971 bp, 50 predicted proteins | sample 768731 | NCBI WGS metagenome assembly AUXO01 (sample SAMN02715735, study PRJNA202380) | gut metagenome | biome: sheep rumen | host: Ovis aries | place: New Zealand: Palmerston North
ATCTTCACCCACCATCCATCTATATAGGTTACCCTGACATCCATATAGGGCTGGTTTTAGCTTCCCTGACTACCACATTTTGTGGAAAGAGCAGAGGGGCGGGGTTTACTCCCTCTTAACCCTAAAATATCACCCCATACCCCTTGTGTGCCTATTCCTGACTTTCCTAGGGCTATCCCTTTTGCCATCTGTTGCTACTCTATTGCTACTCCCTTGCGTGGCATTTTTGCCTGAACTCTCTTTGTTGCATATATGTGTTCATAATGCTATGGTGTTGTTCTGAAGCCAAGGAGAGGGGAAGAATAAATGGTATAATTTTGTAATTTGTAACCCATATTTTATTAAAAACAAAGCAATTTTTCACTTTATTATTACGTTTATTTAGTTATAACAAGTTAAATCTTCTTTAGTCAGAAAAAAAGTTTGTACCTTTACTAATTAAAAAGTGTGGCAAATAAATGATAGACTATCAATTTCTACATAATGATGAAGCAGAAGCATATAAGGCATTAAGTCTTTTTGCTGGAGCAGGTGGATGCTCACTAGGTTTTTCCAAGTATGGAATAAACATTCTTGAGGCTTATGATATATGGGAAGAAGCGGTAGCAACATATAATCATAATTTTGAGGGGCACAAAGCCCACATTACTGATTTAGCAAATTGTAATTTTGATGAAATAAGACAATCTTTAAACCTTCAAAAAGGTGAACTAGATCTAATCATTGGTGGTCCACCCTGTCAAGGATTTACTACTTTAGGGAAAAGGGGAGAAAATGACCCCAGAAACAAGTTGTTGTTAAATTATGCCAAAGCATTAGAAATATTCTATCCTAGATGGTTTATGATGGAAAATGTTGAGGGTATGCTAACAACAGCAAAGGGGGATTATATTGTGGCAGCAGTTGATAAAATGATCAACCTAGGATATACTGTCTGCATAAAGAAAGTTTATATGCACGAATATGGTATTCCGCAAAGAAGGAAAAGGGTCATTATTATAGGTAATCGTGAAGGAAAAGATTTTCAATTTCCCAAAGCACAAGTAAGAGCATCTGGATATAGATATAAAGATGGTAAGAATAATCTATTTGATGCCATTGGCGATTTAGAGGGAAAAGACATCCCTAATATTAACCATATCCGAATATTTGAGGACGGAATAAAGAAACAACGAATAGAAGCCCTAAGAGAAGGGGGGACTATGAAAGACCTACCTAAGGAGTTACAACACGATTCTTATGCCAAAAGGGCAGCAAGAAGAGTTTGTGATGGAACACCTTCTGAGAAAAGAGGTGGTGCTCCTAGTGGATTGAAAAGACTAGTATATTCAGAACCCTGCTTAACCATAACTGGTTCCTGCACAGGCGAATTTGTGCATCCGAGAGAGAACAGGATGCTAACCATAAGAGAATGTGCAAGAATACAAACATTTCCTGATGATTTTGTTTTTATGGGAACTGATGCCCAACAAGAGCAGCAAATAGGTAATGCCATTCCACCATTCTTTGCAAATATAATGGCTAATCAGATATTTGTTTGTGACCATAGACCATCAAAATCAATCCCTTGTGGATTGTTGTATTATGATGTAACAAAGTCTAGTGCAAAAAGTCCAGCATTGGCAGCTACTTGTAGTAGATTGAACGATTATACAATAAACTTATTTACATTATGAATCGGCAACAAAAAGAATTTTATAAGTTGTTTTCAGAACACGGTTCTGGAGATGCAACAATAACTATAACCCCACAGGAGATTTTAGTCTTATTATTCATTACTACAAAGGACTTAGAATTACCTTTACCTCAATGTGGTGATGAGGTTTTTAAAAAGATAGCTAATAAGGGATTTTATTACATATCACACAAGGACATTGATAGCCTACCCCAAATCTCTATTGATGATTGTTTTGCATTTATGGAACAATCTGGTGTGACCGATATAAGCAATATTTCATTCCTATATCTCAAAAATTTGTGTGATTTATATAGAAGAAGGGTCAAGTACTACTATATCCTAAAAACACAATCATTCCCGAATGCAGAACAAATTGTGCCTAGAAGTTTACTTGAATATGGTAATTGTGAAAACCAATTATTAGCTGATTGGCTAGAATGGAGAAAATGGATTTTTGACATAGACAATAGAAGTGCTCAGGAAACTGGCTATGTATTTGAACCAATTCTAGCAAGTTGTTTAGGAGGAGAATCGGTTTCAGCTAAAAATTCTCCTGTAAAGCGTATAGATGATAGTGGTAATCCCACATCAAATGGAAGACAAATTGACTGCTATATATCAGAAACAAAAGAAGTTTATGAGTTAAAGATGCGTGTAACCATTGCAGCCAGTGGTCAAGGAAGATTTAGCGAAGAAATGAGTTTTCCTTACGAAGCACAAAAAGCAGGATTAACACCTATATTAGTAGTATTTGACAATAACGAATCCACTTTGCTTACAAAACTAAAAAATCGATATGTGGAATGTGGAGGAAAGTACTTTATAGGTGAAGATGCGTGGAATATACTAAGAGAGAGAGCAGGTGAAGAGATGGGAATATTTATAAATAAATACATCTACCCACCAATAAATTCAATGGAATCCTTTCTACAATCCAATCCGCATAATGTAACATTATCCAAAGAAGATTCTAGGATAATTATATCAGGCGAAATAGGTCAATACATCGTAGATCGATAAGAATAAGACAAGAAACAACTTAAAACCTTGCAAAGAACATCTGCTATATGTGATTACAAAAGAAGCAGGGGTGAAGCCCTACTTTAATGTTGAATCACTAAGGCAAACTTATGCCCCTAAACTCAGGAAAGGTTCACCATTTTTTGTAACAATCTAAATCTTACTAATATGACTATTGACAATAGTCATTGTATTTAAGTCCAAATGCCAAAGACAAAAAGAACCCCTTGGGATACATATTATCAAACACTTTGCCAAATCTATAAAGACTATGGCACAGTGAATATTTCTTATAGTGCGTCTTTTTGTATGAATGGTCTTGCTATTGGTAGATGGGTAAGAAGACAAAGAAATGTCTATTCCATAGGCAAAATGAGGAAGGATAGAATAGAAAAACTTGAAAGAATAGGATTTGTATGGGATGGAAGGATTGTTAAGCAAAAGGCATTAAAAGAACAATGGGATAAGATTTTTGCATTAGCAGAATCTTATTACAAGGAAAATGGCAACCTTAGAATGCCTAGATACTATGTAATTGATGGTATAGATGTTGGCACTTGGCTAACTAATCTTAAAGGTGGATATAATGGAAAGAACAGAAGAAAACTAAGTAAATACCAAATATCCAAATTAGAATCTATAGGAATAGAATGGGACTATGACTATTTTGATGATTTGTGGAATAAGATGTACAATTGTGCTAGTAGTTACTTTGCCACCTATGGTAACATCTTTATTCCTCAAGGATATGAGTTTGAAGGGTTACCTTTAGGAAGTTGGATTCACGATCAAACACAATTATACAAAAAAGGCAAACTTTCACAAGATAGAATAGATAAGTTAAATAAGTTAGGTGTTCGCTGGAATCCACAAAAAGACAAATGGAATACCTACTATAAGTATGCCAAAAAATATTATAAAGAAATTGGCAATTTGGATGTTCCTAATGATTTTGAAATTGATGGATTATCTTTGGGTAGATGGATAAGTGTTCAAAGACAAGCATATAATGGAAGACAAGACACTATACTTACCAATGAGCAAATAGAGAAATTAGAAGCTATAGGTATGGTGTGGAAAGGCGATGCTAACACACAAACATCTTTCTGGGAGCAAATAATCTATTATTATATAGTTAAAGAATACCCTTCTGCAATTAACAGGTATAAAGAACTAGGTTTTGAACTAGATATTTATATTCCAGAACTAAAAATGGCTTTTGAATATGATGGGTATTATTGGCATAAAGACAAACAAGAAAAGGATAATTTCAAAGATTTGCAATGTAAGCAGAATGGCATCACTTTAATAAGAATTAGGGAGAATCTTCTACCTAAAACTTCACATTCTATATGCTATTTATTAGAAGATAGCACAATAGAAACATTTCAAAAAACACTTATAAAAGTATTTGATGAGTGCCTGCAAGTTCATCCAACCATTGACATCAAGATGGATAGTTTTGAAGTGGTAAAAGGCTATAAACTGCAAGCAACATCACCTTGGTACAAAGCCTTCTTAGAAGCAAAAAAATACTATGATGAAAATGGAAATCTATTAGTACCTAAAGGATTTGTTACTTTATCTGGTTTAGATTTGGGTAGTTGGGTAAAGAATCAAAGACAAAAAAAGAAAGGTAATACTAAGCCATTAAGCCTTGAACAAATCACTTTGTTAGATTCTATTGGAATGGTATGGGATCCCCACGCATTATCTTGGGAGAAAGGCTATTCTTATGCAAAAATGTACTATGAAGATTTTCATCATCTTTTGGTTCCTCAAGATTTAGAATACAAAGGGTTTAAGTTGGGAAAATGGATAAATGGGCAAAGAATTCATAGGAATGAATACTATATCAACAATTCTGAAAGGATTGTCAAATTAGATAAAATAGGTATGGTATGGAATGCAAAGGAAGCTGCTTGGGAAAAAGGGTTTATATATGCCAAAGAATACTATAACAAAAATAGACATTTGTTAGTTCCTACTGATTATTCAACATCTGATGGATTCAAGTTGGGGGCTTGGATTCAGGTTCAGAGGAAATTAAAAAAGGATAAAAGATTATGTGATGTTAAGCCAAAGATTGAGAGGCTTAATTCCATAGGTATGGTTTGGATTGTTGCTGAAAATCAATGGATGGCGAATTTCAGCATTGCCAAATCATATTATGAAGAAAATAAAAACCTTCTAGTTCCTCAGGATTTAGAGTATAAAGGTATGAAACTGGGGAAATGGATTAATAGTTTACGATGTTCAAAAAACCTGACTGATGAAAAAAAGAAACTGCTTGAATCTATAGGAATGGTATGGAATGCACTTGATTATTCTTGGAATATGCACTATTTATTGGCTTGTGATTACTATAAAGAATATGGTACACTAAAAATGCCAAGAAATACTGTTTATAAAAATGTTGATTTGGGAACTTGGTTGAAAAATCTAAGGGCTGCTAAGAAGAAAGGAAGAAAGACATACTTAACAGATGAAAGAATAGCATTAATGGAAAAAATCGGAATGGAATGGTAACCCCACCATTAAATATTAGGTAGGGCTAATTATATAACAGAAGAAAATTGCTACCTTTGCCACCACAAGCGAAGTTTACAGAGTAAATGAAATCTATTACTCAGGGCTAGGTTTAATCCTAGCCTTTTTTATTGGTTACATTTTTTTACAAGTCAACACATATAGAAAAGTCTATTTTCACCTAAAAAATGTAATCTTCATTTCACCTTCTACCATATACCATCAACATAGCTGAACTTATGTGCATATCTAGAAGGTATTTCAATCATCTGCTTTACCACTTGTTCTGATGGTTCAGCTGTAGTCTGGTTATAGTACCCTGATATATTGTAGCCATACTTCCTGATATCCCTGATGTTGTAGATGTACAAGGCATCATTGCCAAAGAAGTTGAAGTAGAAGCCCCAATCCAGATGATTCTGTTTGCAAGCTTCCTCTAATGCCATCAGCTTCCTCAGTTCAATCAGGTGGCTATAGAAGCCCTGATATTTCTTAGCCCTGACTTTGATTTCACCAACAGCCTTCTTGTTGTCTTGGAAAGTGAAAAACACGTCTACCGGGTTATACCTATCTTCAGTATAACTAATCTACTTAGTGTAGTTATGAAGGAAGGTACTAAGTAGTTGCCTTCCCTCTTGCTCATTCATCTAAAACTTGTCCATTTGCATTTATTGTTATATGGTTACTATGAATTAATCCGTGACACTCTTTGCATACTGACATCAGGTTGGCATAGTCATAAGCCTTCTATAACCTGAGTGTACCACTATAGTTCAGGAAGCTATCAATGTGGTGTACATCTTCAGCTGGGGTTACTCTTCCTTCAGCTAGGCATACTTCACATAGTGGCTGGCTCATCAGCTTTGCTTCCCTCAGTTGCTTCCACCTTAGGGATTGGTAAACTTGTTGCCTATCCTCATAAGATATCCTTCTGGCTGGCTTCCTCTTTGGCTTCTTCAGGTATGGCATCAGTATTTAATACTTAACTGATTCAACCTATCACATAAATCCATCACCCATTGCCTATCCCTGAACTCATTCAGCTCAATGAAGGCTTCTTCTAGCTGATGCATAAGATCAGCACATCTACTTCTTAGTTTTTCTTCCATCATATTAACTATTTAAGAGTTATCTATTAGTACCCCCACTAGGATTCAAACCCAGACCTGAAAGGTTAGAACTTCCTGTGCTATCGTTACACTATAGGGGAATATATTATTTACTCAGGATAGCCTTCAGTTTGTCAACTAATGAATTGTCCTTTGAAATAATTACTTCCTCATCAGGAATAAAGCTAGGGATGTTCAGCCTGCTATCATCAAGCCTATACATCTTTATTCCTCTATCATCCCTGAAGTATGCCCCCTTCAACTGCCTGAACAACCATCTGAATTGCTCTTTGAAATCCTTGTCAGGGTTGTATTTATAAGTGAGCTTAATAAATGTGTCGTGAAATATATCCTGGTCACAATCTTTTACCACAAGTTCCTTGTGTAGTTTTCCATAGTGCTTCATAGTAAGGGATACTACAGCTTCATTCAGTAGCCCCTTCTCCAGATTAACCTACATCCTTTTGAACTTATCCCAATTATTCATAGCCTTTAGATTTTTCAAATTTGTTAATAAATTCCTCAATCAGAAACCTGATCAATACTGATTTCTTAATCTTCAGTTCCTGACATATATTCTCTAACTCAAACAACTGTCTGGCTGTTGGTCTGAATCCTATGATTTTGGATTTTGGATAAACCATAGCTCTTTAGATTTATATTACAAATTTAGCAAAAATATTTGAATTATGCAATAGTATAACTAATTTATTTATAGAGATATAATAAATTTAATTATATTAACAATTTAATTAAATCTGATATTGAATCCTTTTTTTTTGTTTAACAAAAAAATGGAATCTTAAAAAAGAAAAAATTGAAGTATGATTAGATTTCAGATACCACAAAACCTAGAACCTGAAGCAAGGTCATATATGACTGATGTTCTTCAGATGTTGGAAGATAATGGGATAATTGAGAATGTTGATGATGCGGCATTACAAATGCTAGCCCATAACTACAGCACATTCATCAAAGCATCTAAGATAGTAGAGGATGAAGGATTGACGATGACTAGTGACAGAGGGAACATAGCTGAACACCCTGCTGTTAAGATAGCTAGGGATGCACAAACTTAGGCTTTGAAAGTAATGGCTGAGTTTGGGCTTACTGCCAAATCCAGAAGTAAGTTGCCTAAGTTGGAAGCTGTATCAGAGGAAGAGACACCACTAGAAACCTTTATAAAGAACAATAAGCAATGAATGTGTTAAGCTTGTTTGATGGCATCAGTTGTGGCAGGGTGGCATTAGAGAAGGCAGGGATAAAGGTTGATAATTATTATGCCAGCGAGATTAAGCCCATAGCCATCAGGGTAACACAAAGCCATTACCCAGACACGATTCAGATAGGTGATGTGACTAAGGTAAAGGCTTCTGATTTGCCAAAGATTGATATGCTTATTGGTGGTAGCCCCTGCTAGGATTTCAGTATGGCAAATCTGAGGAAGGAAGGCTTGGATGGTGATAAGAGTAGTTTGTTTTATCACTATCTAAGACTTCTTCAGGAACTGAAGCCAAAGTACTTCCTACTGGAGAATGTGAAGATGAGCAAGGAAAATCAGGATAAGATATCTTCCTTATTAGGTGTGAAGCCTATTGCCATCAACAGCAATCTAGTATCAGCATAGGCTAGACCTAGGCTATATTGGACTAACATTGCTGGTGTCACCATACCTGAAGACAAACACATACACCTTCAGGATATCCTTGATGATGGCTATTGTCCATTGCTTAAAAGTAGATGCCTTCTGGTTAGTGATTCAAGACCTTTGGCATCACCTATAAAGATGTTCCATAGATTCCATAGGTATTCCTTCACCACATTAATCTTCAGGGATAGGAAGCACTATGAGGAATGTCTAGCTTATTATGAAGCTCACTATAAAGGGATGAAGGCTGATGACATTGTATGCGATAGCCATATCTTTGATGGGGTAAGATACTTTAATAAGGCTGAGAGGGAAAGACTTCAGACTATGCCTGAGGGATATTGCAATATGCTTACTGAGAAAGAGGCTGCTGATGTATTAGGTGATGGGTGGACTGTAGATGTGATAGCCCACATCTTTTCATTTATAAAGGAATGATGTATGAAAGTATTGGAATTGTTTTCAGGAACTGAGTGTATAAGCAATGCCTTCAGGTCTGAGGGGCACGAATGCTTTACCATTGATTGGGATGAATCTTTTCCATCGTCCCTTCATAAGGATATAATGGAAGTAACCCCTGAACTTATATTAGAGAAGTTTGGCAAGCCTGATGTGATATGGGCTGCCTTTGATTGTACTACCTTCTCCCTAGCAGCAATATATAGACATAGGAATAAGAACCCCCTTACTGGCAACCTAGACCCTATATCAGAGTATGCGAAGTATTGTGATAAGGTAAATAAGCACTCATTAGACTTAATCAGGGCATTGAAGCCTAAGTACTTCTTTATTGAGAACCCGGTTGGAGGGCTATGTAGTATGGACTATATGAAGGGGATTCCTAAGTATATGATTACCTATTGTAAGTATGGTTTTCCATACTAGAAAAGAACACACATATTCACCAATCACCCCCATCCTGATTTCCTTCCACCTTGTAAGAATGGTGACAAGTGCCATCAGTCAGCACCTAGGGGCAGTAAGTCAGGACTTCAGGGAGTGAAGGATAAGGCATTAAGAAGTACCTATCCTAAGGCTCTATGTGAACATATAGTGAAGATATGCGAATAGGGTTAATTGATGTGGATGGTTATAAGGGATATCCCAACTTTGCATTGATGAAAGTAAGTGGATATTATAAAAGCAAAGGTGATGATGTTGAGTGGGTAGATAAAAGCCACCATTATGATAAGGTTTATGCAAGCAAGGTGTTTACTTTCACCCCTGACTACAACTATAATGAGTTGTCTTTCGCTGAACTGATTAAAGGTGGTACTGGCTATGATGTGATGAAAAAGCTTCCTGAGGATATTGAGAACTTCAGCCAATTGGATTATAGCTTATATCCTGATTGCAACTTTAGCCTAGTCTTCCTATCTAGGGGATGTGTAAGAAGATGCAAGTTCTGCCTAGTCAATAGGAAGGAAGGCTACATCTATTCAGTAGCACCAGTAGAGCTGAATTCCAATGGGAAGTATATAGATGTGCTGGATAACAACTTCTTTGCTTCCCCTGACTGGAAAGAGCATCTTGAATGGCTGAAGCTATAGAATCAGCCCATCAACTTCAGGGGTGTTGATATAAGGCTGATGACAAGTGAGCAGGCTGAAGCCTTAAATAAGGTGAAGATTCAAAAGTCAGTCTTCATAGCTTGGGATAACCCTAAGGATAATCTGGAGCCTAGGATAGCTGAACTAGTTAAACATATTAAGCCCCATAAGCTCAGATGTTATGTACTTGTTGGGTTCAACAGCACTATATAGGAAGACTTACATAGGATATACACCTTGTAGAAGTATAATATACTTCCTTATGTGATGGTGTACAAAGACTATGATAACCCACAAGAGAAGACACCCTATCAGAAGGATCTGACAAGGTGGGCTAATAATGTGTTTGTCTACAAAAGATGTCCTAGGTTTACTGATTATGAGCCCAGGAGAGGGTTTAAGTGTAGTGAGTATTTAAAACAATACAAAGATGAAGCCATATTATAGATATATAGATGATGTAAGCAAAGGGAAGGTGGTTGTTGGTCAGAATATCAGGCTTGCAGTTACTAGGTTTCAGGATGACCTGAAGAAAGCTGATTTTGAGTTCAGGGAAGATGTGGTGGATAAGGCTATCAGCTTTATATCTACCCTGAAACACTTTACTGGCAAGTCATCAGGCAATAACTTTGTTCTTGAAGACTGGCAGGCATTTATTGTTGCCAATATAGTTGGTTGGTATTGGAAAGGAACTGACAATAGAAGGTTCAGTAGTAGCTATATAGAAATCAGTAGAAAGCAAGGAAAGACAGCTTTGGCTGCTGCCTTATGTATCTACTTCCTGATAGCTGATGGTGAAGATGGTGCTGAAGTTGATTTGGCGGCTAATAGTAAAGATCAGGCTAAGATTGCATTCAGCTTTTGTAGTGCATTCACTAAATAGCTAGACCCAAATAAGAAGTACCTGAAAGCCTATAGGGATAGTATCCTGATGGATGTCAACAATAGTAAGCTGAAGGTGTTTGCCGCTGATGATAGTAAGTTGGATGGCTTCAATGCTTCCTTTGGACTGATTGACGAATACCATTCAGCTAAGAATTCCAAAGTAAGGGATGTGATCAAATCATCTATGGGTATGAGACAGAACCCACATCTATGTACCATCACCACAGCTGGCTTTGACAAAACCTTGCCTTGCTATAAGCTAAGAAGTACTGCTATAGAAGTGCTGAATGGGCTGAAGGAAGATGATAGTATGTTCATTGCCATCTATAGCCTAGATGAGGATGATGATTGGACTGATGAGAAAGTATGGGCTAAATGTTCCCCTAATTTGGATGTGACTGTTACTAGGAAGTATATCAGGGAACAAGTTCTGTCAGCTATCAATAACCCATCAGAGGAAGTAGGTGTGAAAACCAAAACCCTGAACCTTTGGTGTGATAGTGCTGAAGTATGGCTACCTGAGAACTATATAGTAAAGGCTAGTCAGAATGTGGATTGGAATCAGTTTAAGGATTATCCTTGCTATATAGGTGTTGATTTGGCGGCTACTTCAGACTTAACAGCAGTATCCTACCTGATAGTGAATGATGGTATGTACTACTTTAAGACTGATTATTATTTGCCTGAATCAGCATTAAGGGAGAAGGCAGATAGGGAATTATACAAGTATTGGAAGCAACAAGGGCTATTGAAGATTACTGATGGCAATGTGACTGACTATGACTATATCACCAATGATATGATGAAGAATAGTGAGCTGTTCACCATTCAGAAGATAGGCTATGACCCCTACAATAGTACCCAATGGGCAATAGATGCTACTGAGAAGGGATTACCTTTGGAACAATACCCTCAGAACCTAGGCAACTTCAATAAGCCAACTAGGGAGATGGAAAGGCTGATATTGTCAGGAAGAGCTATAATAGACAACAATGAGATAACCAGATGGTGCTTCAGGAATGTATCCCTGAAGTCAGACCACAATGGCAATGTGAAGCCCAATAAATCCATCAGGGAAAAGAAGATTGATGGAGCTATCAGTATGATTCAGGCATTGGGAATGTATTTAACTATTCCACATTATACTAATGAAATAATAACTATTTGATTATAACTCATCAGCATCAGATGATAGTTTGCGATTAAAAAGAGGTAAATATGTGTACATTATGCTTAAAGATTTTGAACCCAGTAAGTACCCGTATGTGAAAGTTATATTAGTGACATTATCACTATACACTTTATTTTCATTTGTAGATTCATTAAAATTATAATAGTTGGCATATTTGCGACTTAATGATTTGTCTAGGTTCTCATATATTAAGTCCATTGTCTGTATTGGTGTACTATCTTCATTAATGCAAAAATCAAGATTATAAAGCTTACCATTGTAAAAGGTAAAAAATACACTATCCCATATTTGCCCCGCAAACTTTATTTTGCTAGCTACATATTCACCCTCTTCATTTGTAGAAAATTTAATACGATTAGATTTTAGATAATTATAAACTATAGTCTTTGATGTAATGCCCAATGTGAAACCAAGAATTTTTCTTTGTATTTGAGCTGAAGCCATCAAAGTACAAAGTAGTAAAACTAATGTAAATAATGTACGTTTCATAATACTCCATTTTTATTTTTGCAAATATAAATAAAAAACGACAAAAAACAATATGAGTTGGTTTAATAAAAAGAGAAAAAAGGAAATTGAGGAAAGAAGTAGTACATTTGACTACCTGATGTACAATGGTGCTGGTGCATATTCCACTAATAAAGCACTTCTTCTTTCTACTGTGTATAGGTGTGTGGAAGTGATATCTGATTCAGTAGCCCAGCTTCCATTAGAGCCATACAAGGTGGATGCAAATGGTTATAAGATTAAGTTCACTTCCCATCCTAGTTATAGGTTGCTGAATAGTGAACCAAATTCTAGGATGACCAGATTCACCTTCATTAAGACAATGATTGTATCTACCTTATTGAAAGGTAATGCCTATGCCTATATAGAAAGGGATGTTGAAGGTAATGCCATAGCCTTACATTATATCCCATCAGACCTTGTAACCATTATTCAGCCAAAGACACTTCAGGATAATGTAGCCTATAGTGTTACTGGCTTATCAAATGTGATTGAAGCTTGTAATATGATTCATATCCTGAACTTCAGCTATGATGGTATTACTGGTATAAGTACCCTTGCACACGCAAAAAACACCTTGGGGCTATCAGCTGATAGTGAAGCACACGCATCAGGATTCTTCAAAGGTGGTGCTAACTTAGCTGGTATTCTCACAGTCCAAAGTACCCTTACTTCAAAACAAAAGAGTGATTTGAAGTCTAGTTGGCAGACAGCTTTCAGCCCATCAACCGGGTAGCCTAATGGTGTGGCAGTTCTTGAAGGCAATATGGACTTTAAGCCAATCACAGTCAATCCTACTGATTCATAGCTTTTGGAGACTAGGCAGTTTAATGTGATTGATGTCTGTAGGTTCTTTGGGGTATCACCAGTAAAGGCTTTTGATCTAAGTAAGTCCAGCTATAGCACTGTTGAAGCCACCAACTTATCCTTCCTTACTGATACACTTTCCCCTCTTCTGGAAAAGATAGAGTTGGAGATTGAAAGGAAACTTTATAAGCCATCAGAGAAGGAAAGCATTGATGTAAGGTTTGACACTTCCAGACTACTCAGGGCTGACAAACAATCATTGGCTAACTACTACAACACCCTATTTAATATTGGTGTAGTAAGTTGCAATGAAATCAGGAAGGAGATTGATTTACCAGCCATCGAGGGTGGTGATTCACATTTTGTTCAGGTAAACCTTATGGAAGTGAATAATGCCAGTATGAATGTACCATCAAACAACAACATAACCAATGATGTTGTTAAACAATAATTTGTAGAAGGTATATGATTAAGATTAATTACAAATCAGATTTCTACATACATACTGAAATCCCTTCAGCTTATAAAGGCAAGCCATTTAAGTTCATCTACTATGTGCCTAATGGGATGAATGCTTATGTGGTTTCCTTTGATGGGCATAACTGCACCAATTGTAAGATGTGGGGTGATGGATCTATATAGAGTATAATGAATATCCATCAAGGAAACTCCATCAGTCCTATTGGGCTTGGAAGGCTGAAGGTGGAAAGATATTTTTATCTGACTAATCAGGACTTTGTGGATGGTGTGGAGAATATATGTTCAAATGAATATACTGATATCCTTCTTGTAGATGGGGAATCAGACACATTGTCTGAGATAACTGATACAGTCTATTATTCAATGTCCAACTACTACACTAAGGCACAAGTTCAGGATTTGATAACACCAATTATATTGGAAATTAATTTGGCTGAGAGTGACAAAGCCTTTGCCAATGTGGATGATTTCAGGATTGTTCATAGTGCTATGCTTGAAGGTAATCCAATCAACTTCTGCATCAGGGTAAACTATGCAAGTGGAACTAAGTTCTTATTCTATCCAACTTGTGTGAAAGCCAACTATATTTCCCTGAATGCCAAAGCTGGTAATTTGGAGTTACACGTTAATGAGAATGGCACTTTTACTAAATCTGGTACTAACTTATGGTAATTATAAAGGTATGAAAGAAAGAAGAATGATAGAAGACAACATTACCACATTGCCTGATTCTAGAAAGGTTGAAGGCTATGCAGTAGTGTTCAATAGTGAATCTAAGAATCTGGGTGGCTTTGTGGAAGTGATTGATGCCAAAGCCTTAGATGGAGTGCTTGAAAGATCAGATGTTCTTTGCCTGTTGAACCACAATGAGGATAAAGGTGTGCTGGCTAGAAGCAACAAAGGCAAGGGAAGCCTGACACTTGAAGTGGATGATGTAGGACTTAGGTTTTCCTTTGAAGCCCCAAATACAGCTCTGGGTGATGAGTTGTTGGAAGGTCTGAGAAGGGGTGATATCAGCACATCCAGTTTTGCCTTCAGGGTTGCTGATGATAAGTGGACTAAAAGAAGTGATGGAACATACCTTAGAACCATCAATGGCATTCAGGAATTGTTTGATGTGTCACCTGTCTACAAGGCTGCTTATGATGCCACTTCAGTAAAGGCAGATACTAGGGGTATGGATGAAGCCAAAGCTGCTGAGAAGAAAGAGTTGGATGAATACTTTGCTGAACTTAGAAAGGAACTTGTATGAAGCCTAAATGTTTTTATTGTGGTGCTGATGTTATTTGGGGTTCTGATGAAATGCTGAGTGACTTGTCAGGGCTTGATATTCCTGAAGAGGAAGATGTAGTTGTAGGCTTCTTCACTTGCAGTAACTGTGGGGCTAGTTATGAAGTATATCAATATAATGAGGAAAAATGAATAGTGTAGAATTGACTGACAAAAAGAATCAGCTGAAGATTCAGGCTGAAGCCCTGATTAGTGGGGCTGAGAAGGAAGCAAGGAAGCTTACTGAGGATGAGAAGAGCCAGTATGACAACCTGAAGAATCAGATAGCTGAAGTAGAAAACGAGATTAGAGAACTTAGTAATAAACTTAACAAAGAAAAGAAAGAAGTTAGAACTATGGAAAACTTTTCACTCTTGAAGGCTATCAATGATGTAGCCAACAACAGACCACTGGATGAGAGAAGTCAGGAAGTGGTGAATGAAGGTATGGCAGAAATGCGTAAGGCTGGGCTTTCCTATAGTGGTCAGATAGTATTGCCTATTGAGGCAAGAAATGACATTTAGGCTACTATTGCTACTGCTGGTCAGGAAGTGGTGGCTGAAGATAAGCTTAACATCCTTGCACCACTTAGAGCTAATCTGGTGATGGTGGCAGCTGGTGCCAACTATATGACTGGACTTGTGGGCAATGTGTCCATCCCTGTCTATAGTGGTGGTAATGTAGGTTGGGCTGGTGAGATTGAAGCAGCTGCTGATGGTGCTGGCACTTTCAGCGAAGTCAACTTAGAGCCTAAGAGAATCACAGCTTATATTGATGTGTCCAAACAATTCCTGATTCAGGATAGTGTTTCGGCTGAAGCACTTATCAGGGCTGATATTGTAAGAGCTATCAGTAATAAGTTGGAAGCAACCATTCTTGGTGATGCAGCTGGAACTAACAAACAACCTGCTGGCTTATTCTATGATGCTAGTGTCTTGGCTGACACTACTTATAGTAATATGGTTGCTTTGGTTAGAGAGTTGGAGGAACACAATGTAAGTGGTGATATCAAATTTATTGTCTCCCCTGAGTTCAAAGCCAAACTGAAGACTACACCTAAGGATGCTGGTAGTGGCTTGTTTGTGATGCAGAATAATGAGGTTGATGGTTTGCCAGTACTTTCAACTTCAGCTTGCAAAGGTCTTGTGCTGGGTAACTTCGCTGACTATGTGATTGGTCAATGGGGAAGTATTGACCTTACTATAGATCCTTACTCTCAGGCTACCAATGGCAAAGTAAGACTTGTTGTCAATGCCTACTTTGATGCAAAGCCTAGAAGGGCTGAAGCCTTTGTGGTAAGAACTCTTGGTGATGAGTAATTAACGTTAAACTGATAAAGCTATGTACATAACACTAAATGATGTGAAGAAACATCTGAACATAGATGGTTACTTTACTGATGATGATGCTTACATATAGGCTTTGATTGATGTGGCTGAAGATGCAGTATCACAACATCTGGACATAGCTTTAGGTGATTTGGTGGATGGTAATGGCAAGTTACCATCTGCCATTAATCAGGCTATGTTGCTGATGATAGGCAACCTTTATGCCAACAGGGAGCCAGTTGCATTCACTCAGTCTTCAAAAGTGCCTTATACTATGGAATACCTTTTGGGATTGTACAAACATTATTATATCCCCTGATTATGAGAGCTGGATTGTTGAATGAGGTTATACACATCTTCAGGCAAGTTGAAACCTAGTCTGAGTATGGTGATATATCCACTTCCTATCAGGAAATAGCCACTACCAGGGCAAAGGTAAACCACAGTCTGGGCAATAGGGAAATTCAGAATGATGAAATCTTCTATGACTATAGTAAGACTTTTCAAGTGAGGATTTATGTGGATGTGATGGATACTGACAGAATCAGATATGGTGATAAGTTCTATAGGGTGATAAGTATTGAGCCTGATGCCCATCAGCAATAGAAAACCATCCTTGCAGAACTTGTAAATGAGTAAGATGATATGGATAAAAGTATATTGATAGGAAAGCTGATATATAAGATTCTTGCTGAAGATGAAACCCTTTCAGCTATGGTGACACCTAAGAAGATATTCCCATTGGTAGCCAATGCTGATACCACATTCCCCTTTATAGTGTATGCCAGAACTTCCTTAGGTGTGGAGTATTGCAAGGATGGGATTGTGGAGAACACAATTGAATTTCAGCTGTTGTCAGTATCCAACAATTATGTGGAATCATTGGAAGTAGCCAATAGGATAAGATGTGTTCTGGAGTTGTTGAAGTATCAGGATGAGGATATAGCCATAACTGAATGCAGGCTTACATCAGTAACTGAGGAATATATGGAAGATGCTTTTATTCAAAGATTGGTTTTCACATTAAAAACAAATTAAAGATAATATGGAAAAGATTGTAAAAGGTGATGAGCTAATGCTCTTCAGAAATGACACCAGTATTGCTTATGCTACATCACATACCCTGACTATTAATGGTAATCCAATTGATATCTCTTCAAAGGATCACGGCTTCTGGGGTGCTTCAGAGATAGGCAATGTCACTTGGGAAATCACATCAGAAAACTTGTATACTGACAAGTACTATGATGCACTATTTGATGCGATGATCAATAAGACTTAGCTGATTGTTGCCTTTGGTTTTGCCAGTGATTGGAGTGTTGATGGACTTTCAGGCAATAACACCCAGTATGATTTGGATAAAACCAAAAACTACTATTCAGGGAAGGCTTATGTGACTTCACTAACAACCAATGCCAATACTGGTGAGAATGCCACTTTCAGCATCACCCTTACTGGTAGTGGTGCATTGACAAAGAAGGGTAATACAACCCCTGAAACTGGTGAGTGATAATGTGGGGGATGTTAGGGTTGCCTAGTATCCCCCTTTTTATTTTGATGACATATTATGGTAGTAAAGATTAACAACAAGGATATCACCCTGAAATATGGCTTCAGGGCTTTGATGATATATGAGAATATCACACAGAAGAGCTTCAGCCCCAAAGGGCTTTCTGATGTGCTGGTGTTCTTCTACTCAGTAGTGGTGGCTAGTGCTAGGGATAACACCTTGTCATTTGATGCCTTCTTAGATTGGGTTGATCAGACACCTTCTTTGCTTAATGACTTCTCACAATGGCTTTCAGATGAATTCAACCATCAGGCTGAAATTACTAATCAGGATTTGAAGGTTGAGGATAAGGAAGTGGAGGAAGCTGAAAAAAACTGATTGCCCATAAAGTGTTCCAAACATTGGTCATACAATATAGGCTGATTACAATGGAGTACTTTATGGATAAATTGGAGAGCTGGGAAGTATATGAGCTGTTTGATAGTCTTAAATTGGCTGATGCTTCCCAATGGGAGCAGACCAGATGGCTGATGTATGTGGTAGCCTAGGTGAACAGCAAGAAGCAACTGAAGCTTCAGGATATCCTGAAATTCCCTTGGGAAGAAGGTAAGATTGCTTCCAGTCAGAGTATTTCAGATGATGACATCAAAAGGCTGAAGGCAAAAGCAAAGCAGATTGGCAAAGAGCTTTTTAATAAGAAATAAGGATGGGAAAACTGATATATGACATAGAAGAACTGGAATCCATCACTCAGGAAACTAAAGAGAGGATAAACAAGGCTATTGTGGCTGCTGCCATCAGAATCAGGGATGATATCAGAAAGTCATTCCTGACTGATGCTAAGTCATTATACAAACATCATACTGGTGATATATCCCACCTTACTTCAGGAATAATGATTGGCAAGGATAAAGGTGGAAGTATTAAGATACACGCATTAGGCAATAAGAATGATGGGGATAGCTATAAGACTAGGTTCTTTGTAGGTGGTACTAAGTATAGAAGGCAGACTAAGAAGGCTGGTCAGTCCATAAAGCCATTCACCAAAGGATATATCAAGGCAACTGATTCCCTGAATAAGGTGGTTGATAACTCAGAACATATATTAAATAACTTTGTAAAGAAGGCTATAGATGGCTAACACATTAACAGCGGTGATTGGTGCTGACACTTCAGGATTCACCAAATCCATCAATGAAGCTAAGTCAGTACTTAAACAATATACATAGGAAGCCAAACAAGCAAGTGATTCCATAAGGCAGAACACTAGTGTGAGTGATGCACAGGTGACTTCCTTTGAGAGGGTTGTGAAGGCTTTGGATAAAGTCAGTAGTGGAGCTATGACCACATCACAAGCCCAGAAGGCTTTATCAGCCCAGCTTCAGGAGCTGAAGATTCAATGGGCTAATCTATCTGATGAAGCTAAAAATAGTGATTTTGGTGCTACTCTTAGTGCTACCCTCAGTAGTGTTGAGGATAGCCTGAAGGGGCTTTCTTCTCAGGTAAAGCAAGCTACATCAGAGTTAGGCAATATGGGTGGGCAGAAAGAACCACCATTAAAGAAGCAACTGAAATCACTTCAGAATGAACTTACTTCACTCACAGCTAAGTATAGGGCTATGAGTGCTGAAGAGAAGGCAAGTGCCAATGGTCAGGCATTAGCCCAGAAGATGGATGAAATCAGGACTAAGGCTGGACAGCTGAGGGATACCATAGGTGATGTGAATGCTGAGATATCAGTAATGGCTTCTGATACCCCTAACCTAGATGTGTTTAATGATTTGATTGGCATTAGTGGTGATGCCTTGTCATCTTATTCTTCTATTCTGGCAAAGGTGACTGGTGATGAGAATTCTTTGAAGGATGCCATCAGTACTGTGATGATGGTTCAAAGTTCAGCTAATCTTCTTACTAAGGTAACCAATGCTCTACAATCATCTTCTGCCATAATGCTGAAGACAAGGGCTATTCAGGAAGGGGCTGCTGCTACTGCCATCAAGATAAAGGCACTAGCTGAAGGAAAAGGTGTATTGGCTACTAAGGCAGCTACTATAGCTCAGAAAGCATTTAATTTGGTTGCCAATGCCAATCCTTATGTACTATTAGCTACTGCAATAGGTGGTGTGGTTACTGCCTTGTTTGCCTTTTCCTCAGGTAGTAATGATGCTTCATAGAAGGAAAAAGAGCTTCAGAAGGAAGCTGAACTGACTACTAAGAAGCTTGAAGAGCAAAAACACGCGGCTGATACCTTAGGTGGTAAGACTGGTGATTTGGTAGGTTCTTTCAAGGTACTTCAGGCACAATGGAAATCCCTGAAGACTGAAGCTGACAAGAAGGAATGGATTAAGAACAATCAGACAGCCTTTGACAACCTGAACCTTTCAGTATGGAATGTGAATGATGCCTATGATGTGTTTGTGAAGAATGCACCTAAGGTAGTAGCTGCTCTGAAAGCCATAGCTGAAGCTGAAGCCTATCAGGACTTATATAAGGAAGCTATAAAGAAGAAGGCTGTTGAGTGGGATAATAGAAATAAGTCTAGGGCTACTGGTGACTACTATACAACTGCAAAACCTGGTGATAGAAGCTTCACCATAGATGGTAGTGAAGGTACTATCCCTGAGAATTGGAGAAGAGCAGGTATAGGCAAAGGACGAGGAACTAATTATGAGTGGGGCAAAGGTCAGTCAGGAGCTGGCTATTGGGTGCTTGATGAAGAAGGTGCCAGAAAGATGAATGAGTATAGGAATAAGGCAGCACAAGAGCTGAACAGAAGCCTTGAAAGCTCATTTGATGCCACCATCAACATCTATGGTGATTTGATGGATGCAGCCAATGAGAGAGCTGAGAGAGCAAAGGCAGAGCTGAACACCTATGGTGGTACTGGCACCAGACCTTCAGCATCAGGAAGAAGTTCAGGTAATAGTGGAAGAAACACCAGCCACCATACCAATCCTAGTAGAACTACCCATAGTGCTGAGAGTAATAAGGAAGAGCCTATCAAAGGTTCATTGGGTGATTTGGAGAAGCAATTATCCGAGCTTCAGCAGAAGTACAAGGATGGTCTGATCACTCTTTCTACTGAAGAGTACCTGAAACAAGTTAGTGAGCTTGAAGAGAAGATAAAAGCTAAGAAGATTGAGTTGGGTATTGATATTGTGGCTGAGACACCTGAAGGCTCATTAAAGAGGATTGAAGAACTTCTTGCATAGAAGGATGCTGAAATGAAATTAGCCATTGATGATGCATCTAGGGAGAAGGTTCAGAGGGAAATAGATGAGCTGATTAGACAAAAAGAGAACATAGAGCTGAGATTAAAGCCTGTCATTACTGAAGGTGATTTGAATGCATTGGAAGATGATTTGTCAGAACATAATCTGGAAATTGTAGCCAAAGTTCATAAGGAATCCATAACCCCAAAAGGTGACAAGGTTGATCAGGCAACTTCAGGTGCTGAGAATCTGAAGCAAGAACTGGACTTCAACAAATCCCTTTTGAAAAGCTATCAGCAACAGTATCTGGCTATTCAGGAGAAGGTGAAGGTTGGTGGAATCCTGAATGATAGTGAAAGTAAGTTTGTATCCATCTATGATGAAGTAAGAAGGAAGGTTGATGAGCTGTCCAATTCCTATAAGGTGGCATCTAAAAATGCTGAACAATTACAAGTAAACTCAAACTTTGACAAGAAACTCTATTCAGGCATTAAGAATAGTGTAAGTGGTTTGAGTAAACTTAGTAGCTCAGTAAAAAGTGTGAATGACACTTGGGGCAACCTGATGGACAATTGGGATGATATGGATGTTCTTCAGAAGGTGACATCAGCCATAGGTTCAGTTACTAGTACCATTGAGCAGGCACTTAATGCTTATGAGACCATTAATGAGGTGATCAAACTGTTTGGTGAGATAAGTGAAGCATCAGCTGCCAAAAAGGTTGCTAGTGATGCCACTACCATAGCTTCTGACAATGCAGTAACAACTACTGAAACCACCAATACTGCCACTAAGGTTTCCAATGATGCTTTGGAAGCTTCATCAGAGGTAGGCAAGTTAGGGGTTAAACAAGCTAGTGCCATAGCAGGTGCAACTGCCTCAGGTGCTTCATTGCCATTCCCAGCTAATATAGCCGCCATAGCTGCTGGTATAGCAGCAGTTGTATCAGCTTTTGCTATGATATCAGGCTTTGCTTCAGGTGGTATTGTAGGTGGTAGCACAACTGTAGGTGATTATAACCTTATCAGGGCTAACAAAGGTGAGATGATTTTGAATGGCAAACAACAGGCTCACCTTTTCAGACTACTCAATAGTGATGGTGGTATGTCAGGTGGCAATGTCACCACTTCCACTATAAAGATTAAGGGAAGTGATTTGTATATAGCCCTGAAGAATCTGGGCAAGACAACACCAAATGGTATAAAATTCTGATGATATGTTGTATGGTAGTTTTAAGTCAATAAATGATACCACATATAGGGTTGAGATTGATTGTTCCCTGAACTATGAGATAGGAAGCACTAGGAGCATTCAGTTTGTCGATGATCCCATAGAGATTGAGCAGGATGTGGATGATACCTTTCAGCATATCATCAAGACATCAGCCAAAATAACCTTACTTGTGGATTCCTACATTGGGGATTACTTGTTTACTGCCAATGATAGGGAAATCAATGTCAGGATCTACAAGGGGAATGAATGCATCTTTGATGGGTTTATCCAACCACAATCCTATAATCAGGACTTCGCTGAACAATATACTGAAATCACGTTGAATTGTCAGGACTTCCTTTGTACTTTGGAAAACCACAAATATAGGGATGATTTGGATTATCAGGTGGTGAAGGTGGAAGCTGGCAATAAGACTTTCCTTCAGATGATTCAACATATCTTTGGCTCTTCTAGGGCTATCTATTATGACAGCTCAGTAAGATGTACAAACAGCACTAATTTTCAGAAGATATTTGAGCTGATTGGTATATCTGAGCTGATAGTACTGGGTGATGAGGAAGATGATTTGTGGACACAAGAAGAGGTGTTGAATGAAATACTTCAGTTCCTGAATCTTCATATAGTTCAGATTGGTCAAAGGTTCTATATCTTCAACTGGGCTAATATGAGGAAAGTGCATACTACTATGTCTTTCAATCGTATTTCAGGTGAAGGGAGTGCCACCACAAGCATCAGGGCAAACACTATATCAGTTACACCTGATTTATATAAGTCTGATGATACATAGGTGTCAATGGCTGATGTGTATAATCAGATTATATTGGAATGTGATTTGGAAGCACAAGAAGTGGTGTTTGATTCACCATTGGAAAAGGAATCGCTTTCTTCACCCTACACCAACAGAAACCAATATCTGAGGGAACATAAGAAGGGGAAGGATGAGACACACGATTGGTATTATCAGTATCAGACTAATTCCAACTGGATACTCAGGTATTATCATAATGGTGTTGTAAGTGAGGTGAATGATATCCTGACTAGCAAGAACCTTTATGATAACAAAGGTGTTGCCATCAACCAATGGAAGATACCACTAGAGATATCCCAATATAAGCTATCACCTATGCTTTGTTCTTTAGGCAAGGTGAATTCAGAGAACAGCACAAAGGATAATACCCTGAGGAATAATGTGAAGCTTAGTGATTACCTGATTATCACCATCAATGGGAGTGAGAATAAGGATATAGCTGATACTGCCATAGCTGAATGGAATCAGATAACTCAGGCTTTGGAGAATGAGGGTGGAATGATGGAATATAGGTCATCTACTACAGCTGGTGTGATATCACCCATTGACAATAACACCACCAACTACATAGTCTTTAGTGGCAAGCTGATGATGCAACCACCACTATAGCTGAAAGACACTTATAAGACGGTCACCATTGGTGGAATAACATCACAAGTGCTTACTTCTTCAGCTGAAGTATATTGTGACTGGCTTACTGCTACCTATCCTAATGAAGAGGGTGTGGTAAGTTCCAGTATCACCAAATCACTTGTGCCTTACTTTGAATATGATGATTTCAAGGATAAGTATTCTGAAAAATATGGTGATTGGTTGTTCTATAAATCTCAGTCAGGTCAGGATGAGATAGTGAAAGTGCCATTGCTGGTTTGTGAGCTGAAGATAGGTGATAAATATTGTGTGGAGACTGATGAAAACCAGTTTGAGTGGCTAACTTAGGCAGAAGCTGATGCAAGGAATTTGGAAACAACCTTTACTTTGGGTATTAACCCGGCTGTAGGTGACTACCTTCTATGTAAGGATTGGGATATATCAAATACTCTATCAGCAACTAGCAATGTGGATGCTGAAGGTACTGCTATACCCATCAAATCAACTGACAACTTATCAGGTGAAATAAGGTTCAGGATTATCAGCCCTGTTTATAGTGGTTGGGAGCAATAGATCAGAAGGCATCCCACTTGCTTCAGAAGTACTAAGTGGTGGACTACTGAGCTGCCAGTTATGGAGTTTATACAGAACATCTACATAAAAGATTTCACTTGCAAGCTTTATTCTGATAATGGTCAGTCCAATAATAATGGCAACAAGGATTTAATCTATATGACTGATGTCATCAACAACTCTATCCAGACTAAGGATGATATCACCTTTAAGTTTAATTCAGCCCTGACTACAGCTGAGTGTATGGAAAAAGGTATCAGTACTACCACAAAGCTATCTAATGTGATGTATATGCCTACTAACTCAGCTATGAAGAACCTATATAACAAGGTGACTACCCTGAACTGCAAGGCTGAAGAGATGTACATAAAGGATTACTATGATGAATTCAGCACCCCTAAACTGATTGTTGACACTACCTTAGATGGGAATGCAACCAGCTATTGGAATCATTATAAGTTCAGCTATTTCTCTGATAAGGAATTCTATGTGATATCCACCATAAGAAACCTGAAATATGACACAACTAAATATAAACTGAAGCAGATATGAGTGTAAATGTGAAATCCTTCAGCAAATCCAAAGAAAGCTCTGGTAGTGCAAGTGGCACTTCTAGTGGTGCTTTGGTTCAGAAAGTGGCTGATGTGGCTAAGAAGCTATCTGAAACCCATTATATATTTGGACAGCCCTACAATGGCACTAATGATGTAAGTGGGGATATGTCCAATGTACATAACATTGTGGCTAGTGGTGATGTGACCATTGATGGTGATTATGTCATCAAGGGCTTTGATAGTGATGGCAACTATAGTGGCAATGACCTTCGTATTAGCAAGGAAGTTGGCAATACTCAGATAACTGGTGGTGAGGAATACATCTTTGATGGGTTTGTTCAGGGTGATAAGTTCATTGGTGATGTTGAAGCTGAGAATCTGAGGGCTTTGTTTACTGACATAGACAATCTTTCAGCCAGAGAAGGCACTATTACTGACTTGTCAGCTACTAAAGCTTTGATAACTGAACTACTAGCTGACAATATATCAGTAGAGAATCTGACAGTAACTAAGGCTGCCCACTTCTTCAGTCTGATAATTGATGAGATAAAAAGTGTGGGTGGTCAGATTATCCTTAGTACAGCCAATGCCACTTTGGATATGGTTAAGGAGACTTCATCAGGTAACTACAAATGCTACTTCAGGGCATAGGTGGGTGATGACCACATCAGCAACCATTTCCTAGCAAATGATTTGGTGGTTTGTCAGACATTCAATGTGGCTGAAGGCACTTATTATGATGTCTCCAACAAGTTCTACTGGAGAAGGATAATAAGCAAGGGAAGGGAGACCATTGATGATGTGGATTACCATTATATCCTTCTGTCAGGAAGTGATTGTGATGAGAATAGTGGCATCCCTGAGGAAGGTGATAAGATTGTCACCTTAGGCAACACAACTACTGCTGATAGGTAGAATGCAATAGTGCTGAGTGCCTATAACTCACAATTCTTGGATCCGGGTATCAAAGCCCCATCTATGGTTCAGTATACTGGTATCAATGAATATGACTTATCCAACCATAGGATGAATGTTATCAGTAAGGATTTGAATATTTTCAAAGGTGATTTCCATATTACCACAGGGGAATCAGTTACTGATTTGATTCAGGCACAAGCCTATGAAAGGATGGTTATTGATAAGGCTATTGCTGTTGTAAGTGCTGAAGATAAGCTGAAGCTTTATTTGTAGGGTTCTATTAAGCCTATCGGAAGTGAGACATACACCCTTGTATGCAGATGTTCTGAAATACATAGTGGAACTAACATTGCCATTAATAACAACACCTTCAGTTATACGAATGAGCAATTTATGGCTAATTACTCTAAGGCATCCAGTAAGCCTACTTACTTCAGTCTGGATTTGATGTAGGGAAGCAAGGTGGTTCAGGATGTTCAGATTCCAGTTACCTTTGAAGCTGGTGCTGTGTTCAATGTCACCAATAATGCCATTAGTGCCGCTGTTCAGGATATTAATGGTGATATAGCTAGGGTTGAGCTGAAGGCAGATAATGTGACTACTAGAGTTGACACTATTGAAGGTGACTATGTGACATCATCAGAGCTGACTGTAGCTGAGAATAGAATAGAGGGAAAGATTGTAAGTGAAGAAACAATAAACTCACTTATATCCCAATCAGGATAGGAAATAAAGGCTGAAGTTTATGATGATTTGAATCAGTCAACTGGCATAGACATAGTAAATGGAAGTATTACCCTGAATGCAAATAAAACCACCATAAATGGCAACCTGAACATCAGGAATTCTGATGATGGGTTAATCATATTCAATGATGATGGCAATGCAAGTGTGATTATTCAGAATAAGCAGATTCCTTCAATAGCTAACTTAGATCAGCCTATCAATGATTATGGCTTTTCAAGCAATATAAATGTGGATTATGGGGATGAATCTGATATTGTTATTGATACTGAAAATATAAGCCTAGGCAAGTATAAGTCAGGGGATACTTTGATTATAGGAAGCAACCTTCTACTTTATTACATAATATCTGCTACTGACTATCAGTCAATACCACTTAGTAGTACTGAATATTACACTTATCAGTATGTGGTGGTTAATACAACTACCCATACTGAGTATAGAAGCACAATTGGAAGGATAACCCAAACTGGTAGCCCTGGTGATGGTGGCAACTACCTAGGTGAATACACGTTAAATATCACTCAGACTGGGGAATATGAGGTTTATTTGCTGATTCACCTGATGAATAAGCCATCTACAACATATTATATAGGTGCTAATTGGGATTATTATATCACAAAACAAGCATCAGCATATACCTAGATAGGTACTGATGGGATGGTTTCAGTAAGGGATGAAAATAAGTATCTCTATTTTGGGGATGATGGCTTTATTGTCAGACAAGGTGATTACAATGGCTTGAATGTCTCAGGATCTAGTGTTAAACAATTGATTGGATATACATCAGAAAATGATTCTATCTGGGGTGGGATGAATGCCTTGTATGAGACTTGTGTAAATCCTATACCAGTCCTGACTAGGGCTTATGCTGGTGGTACATCCTTAGGCAACAGATATGTGGTTGATTTGGAAACCAACTATGTGAATTGTGATTTGATTGTTATTCAGAATGCGGATAATGAGATATACCTGAAGCTTCCTTCCCTGATATATGTGAATGGTCATCCATCAGCCATTAAGACTGGAAGAAGCATCAAGGTTAAGAATTATTCAGGCAAACCTTTAACAGTATTCATTGAGGATGTTGGTAGAATGATAGTATCCCCTAATGCAAGCTCAACTTCCTATCAGCAGAATGTAGGATATAATGCTTCAGAGTTTATTTTTGATGGTACTAATTGGTTATGGTTTAGATGTAATTAATATGAAGTATACAACTAATTTTACAAGGGAAGAACTGATTGCTTCCTCAACAGCAAGGAAGCTGAAGATTGACAACACACCATCTAAGGAAGTGGGAGCAAACCTGAAACTATTGGCTTAGAATGTTCTTCAGCCATTAAGGGATAGGTATAAAAAGCCCATCAGGATAAGTAGTGGGTATAGGTGCTATAAGCTGAATAAGGCTATTGGTGGTGTGCCAACATCACAACATCTTATAGGGGAAGCTGCTGATATTAATAATGGAGTAGCTGAGAATAGGAAGTTGTTTGCTTTGGCAAAGTAGATGATCAAAGAAGGTAGCCTGATTGTAGGATAGCTGATTAATGAGAAGAATTGCAGTTGGATTCACATATCATTACCCAATAAGAGACACAAGAACCAAATACTTTACCTATGAAACAAAATACTAAAGACTGGATTCAATATAGTACTGCTATACTGATGGTGGTTAGTGCTGTGATTATTGCCTTTGTTGCTTTCTTACTTACATCTACCATAGCATCAGGTGTGCTGATTTACATAGCCTAGGCACTATGTTATGCTGGTGGGATATTTGGCATATCAGTTTACTTCAAAAGTAAGTTAGGTGAATTTGAAAGCCAGACAAGGGAGCAAATAAGGGAGCTAATGAAGAAAATTGAGAAAGAAAACATTTAAAATTATCAGCCACAAGTTTATTTCTTGTGGCTTTTTTGTAACTTTGTCCTAAGAAATATTCAGCATTATGGACAAAGAGAAATTAATTGATGCCATCAATTCCAAAGGACTAAGCAATAGCCTTATCAGTATATGGTATAATATTGGCAGAATAACCCCTTTCACAGCTCAAAGATTCCCTGATGGTAGAGTATCTGAATGGTATGCTTCCCAATATGTGGAAGTACATAGTGTGAAGCCCAGTGGTAAAGGTGGTAAGTATGGCAATGCCTATGGCTTTTATTTCAGAAAAGGCGAAAGGGCTGATGCTGTTGAAAATGACCCTGAGAACAGTTGGTGCAAGAAGGATGATACTGAGCCACAAAAAATACCTAATGCAGCTTGTGGTTCTTGGGTGTTGTTGGATATATTAGGTGAACCAACTGCTGAAGGCACTAAGATATATGGTTTGGATGATGTCTTGGAGTTTGGAAAACACAAAGGTGAGAAGTTGATAGATGTTATCCACAATGACCTTAATTGGGTTGAATGGGCTATCAATAACTCAGAACACTTCTTCTGTGATATGGAAGCTGTATCTAAAGAAGCAAAGAAGAGTATCAAGGTACTTCACCCTGATGATGTAATCACCTTTGGCAAGTACAAAGGACAAACCATCAGGTATATCTTTGAGAATGATGTGAACTACCTTATGTGGGTTATGGATAATGCAAGGGATTTCATTATAGACATTGACGAATTAAAAAAATAGCTATGATAACAATACCTGAATTACCAGATACCCTTAGGAATATAACCAATGATGACCTCAGGAATGAGCCATTATTGAAGTATGTTATTTCAGTTGTGGAAAAATTATGTCCATATGTGGGTTGGATATCCTTTGATAAACCATTCTATGATCAAGGGGGTACAATAATATTTCTGAGAAGATATTTTGATGGAAGCATTGATACATCTTTCAAAGATGCTTACATTAATAATAAAGAACTTCAGGATACTTTAGGGGTATTTGATATTGATGTTTCTGCCTTTTGGTATCTTATTTTATTCCTGAAGGATTATGTTGATGATGAATCTTCAGGGCATATATTTAAAGATAGCCCCTATAGCAAGCTAATGAATCTTGCAAGGAAAATGTATGAAATGGGCTTTCAAACAAGTCCATTTGATGGTGAATATTGGGGTGCAAAAAACAAGGGAAAACTTCAATTCAGGCTAGGTAGTAAACATTGGGAAACAATTGATGATGATAAGTCTTTATATGCTATTTTCTCCGCAATATGTAATTTTCTAAGAAATAATAAGAGAAGGTACGAAAAAGCGTTGATTGATGGTGAATGGGAAGAAACGAATGCTTTTGAATATAATCCCACAACTGATTACCTATATAATTCTAATGGAGGAAATGAAACCGAAAAAATAACCATACCTGATACATATAAAATATCATACTTCACTACTTATATGAGGGAGTTTTTAAAGCCATTTACTACCACCAACAAGGATTGGCATATATCCAATGATAAGTGGCTACTAATATCTAGGGTAATTTATATCATCGGTTATTCTTCTGATGTAAGATATAACACAAGGAAGAAAGCTGGTAAGACTATTGATTTGGATTTCCTTAAAGGCAACTATCAGAAAGAAAGATACAAGGATAGAATCATAAGGCAAATTTATTGTTAGGACTTAGTGGGTGGGCTACAAACTAATACTTTTGAGCCTACCCCTAAATATCTGATTTATAGCGAATTATATTTTGTAGTTCGCTATTTTTGTTTTACCTTTGCACCACATTCTGATGTAGGTGGGAATGTGAGTGGAGTGGCAACCCACTTTAAAGGTAGTTAGGGTGAGAGCCTACGGTGATGCCCACCTGCTAGTCGTTCTTTGACATATTTAATATGATGCAATGAGGGCTAATTGTATTTTAGCTTGTGGATGGGGTAACCAACCCTGACACAAGTAGTATTCATTTAATTTTTTTTGCGATGATTCAAACAATAAAAATTATTAGCAAAAGTGGCTATTTAAACCTTGAAGATCTTCCTCACAATTGCATCTTCAACAAGGTTATTACTGGATGTGGTGGCACTACAATTGCCTTGAAGAATGCGGAGAACTATGTGATAGCAGTTCCTTATGTAGAGCTGATTGTGAACAAGCTAAATATTACTGAAGGTGGTGTTGGCAACTGGGAGTTTACAAATGACGATGGTAGTAAAATCAGCCATCAGGTGTTTGGGTTGTTTGGCTACTTCAGCCAATGTAAAAATGAGTTTGAAAGGTATGTGGCTACAGAAGGTGTCAAGAAGATAATGTGTACCTATGACCAGCTACCAAAGCTGAAGCAGTACATAGACACATCTGAATATAGGTTGCTGGTTGATGAGTATCACCAACTCCTGAAAGCATATTCTTATAGAGCCAAGGCAATTGATGGGGTGCTGGATGAATTCAGAAGCTTTAAAAGCTATTGCTTCCTCTCAGCAACACCAATCCAGACTGACTTCAAACCTGAAGCTATGAAGGATGTACCAGAAGTGATGGCTGATTGGGGTGAAGTGGAGAAACTGAAGGTTGTTGTACTTCAGACTGACAAACCTTACATGAAGGCAGCTAATTTCATCCAGAAGTATCAAAAACAAGGGTGTATAACTGTTGATGGTTACAAAAGTACTGAAGCTTTCTTCTTCATTAACTCAGTAACTGACATTGCTGATATCATCAAACATTGTGAACTGAAGCCTGAGGAAGTGAAGATAGTGTGTGCAGATACTGAGAAGAATAGGCAGAAGCTGGAAGGATATCAGATTGAGAATAGTAGGACACCAGGTAAAAAGTTCACGTTCATCACAAGTAAATCCTTTGAAGGGGCAGACTACTTTAGTAAAAGTGCAATTACTTATGTTGTTAGTTCAGGCAAGAAATCATACACCCTTCTCAGTATTGATACTGACATCCCACAAATAGCTGGAAGAATCAGGGATACTAAGTTTAGTAATTTGGTAGTACATATAATGTCACCTAATGAAAACCTGTACAAGGATGTTAGCTATGATGAGTTCAAGGCAAGACAACAAAAGGCTATGGATGACACCAAAGAGATTGTAACAACTTTTAATAACATGCCTGAAAGCCAGAGGAAGATGGTAGGTGGAAGTTTTAAAAACAATATGGTATACCTGCATTATGATGAAGACCAACAAACCTTCTTCTTTAATGATAGGTTGCCTAAGTTAGACTTGTACAACTATCAAATCACCCAAGAAGTCTATAAGAGTGGAATCTCACTAGCTAAGTACTACAAAGAAAAAGGTATGGAGATTCAGCTCACTAAATTCCAAAAACTGAAGGAAGACATTGAAGCAGCATCCCATACACCAAGCTTCAAGGAAGTGTATACAGCTTACTCTGACTTCAGGAAGGAACATAATAACTTTGGTGGTGGAGTAGTTAGTGAGGACATAGAGAAGCTGCTAGTATGGCAACCTTTAGTCAAGGATGCTTATTACAAGTTGGGAGATGAAAAGGTTTCCAAACTCAGGTACACGGTATCAAAGGTTGAGGATGCACTTGATGCTGTGGATGAAACAAAGGATCAGGATAACAAAATTGCTTCAATCCTTAGTAGAAAAGTAACACCAGGTTTTATCAGTTGTAAGGAAGCAAAGTCAAAGCTTAAAAATGCCTATAAAGTGGTTGGTAAAAGTGAGACTGCAACGGCAACTGATATAAGGAAATGGTATGAAGCTGATGATATGGTGAAGAATCTGGGTGGTAATAGTGTAAGAGGATTCAACATTATCAGACCACAATTTATGTTTACTGAACCTTAACCTATAAAATAATACAGCCCCCTCTGCCGCCAAAAGGCACTGGGGGCTTTATTCTTCCCCTCTCCTTGGCTTCAGAACAACACCATAGCATTATGAA
>AUXO015955953.1_pt1 | contig 31959 bp, 29 predicted proteins | sample 768731 | NCBI WGS metagenome assembly AUXO01 (sample SAMN02715735, study PRJNA202380) | gut metagenome | biome: sheep rumen | host: Ovis aries | place: New Zealand: Palmerston North
TTGTCAAGAGAATTTTTCTCCATAATCCATTCATTATCAATCTTATTAAGTATATATAATGAAACTAATGCCATAAGTACTGTTACTAAGAAAACAAATCTCCATGATAAGTTATGTGCAAGAATACCACTGATTGTTGGAGAAATGGTTATTCCAAGATAAACACCTGTAACATTAATACCTAATGCTCTACCTCTATTTGCTGCCGGAATTTCTGCAGTTATCATTGATACATTAGTAACAAATACCATTGTAGCACCAATAGCCTGAATAATTCTACCTAATAACATAACAGTAATATCAAAAGAAAGAGCTGACATTAATGCTCCTATGGAAAAGATTACAAGACCTAATTTAAATGATTTTTTTAGACCATATTTTCCACAAATCTTACCTAAAGGTACACCAGTTACAGATAAAACAAGAAGGTAACTGTATACAATCCAGTTTTCCAGGATATTACTGATATGAAAAGTTGATGCAAGTGTTGGTAATATTACTGAAAGTCCGTTAGAAGCATAAGCTACTGTAAATGAACTTATTGCAGCAGTTAATATAATATATGCATGTTTTCTATTCATATTCATATATTATAATATGTTTTTCTATTTAGATAATATATTGTCTTCAACATTTTTAATTTGTTAAGTCTCTTATTCTATTTTGAAAAACTTATTCTATTTTAGAATAACTTTTAATCTTATTCTATTTATGAATACTTATTCTATTTTGGAATATATTTTAATATTATTCTAATAATGAATATGTATTCTATTTATGAATAACTTTAAATATTCTTTCATTCTAATAATTTATTAGGAGATTAACTATGATACCATGGGGAACCAGAGAAAAATTATCTGAAGATGAATTTTATAATAGAACAAAAGAACTTGATAATATAAAAAGTCTTTTAAAAACAACGGCTAATGGAAATCCACCACAATTATTATTAACAGGTATTAGAGGAGTTGGAAAAACAGTATTTTTAAAAAAAATTAAAAAAGAATTAGATGATGATTTTCTAGTAGTTTATGTAAATTTTTCCAATGCAGAATGCTATCAAAAAAATCAAATGTCCGTAAATGGTTTATTAGAATATATATTTAAACAAATATTAATAGAATCCAAAAAACATAATTTAAATACTTTTGATAAACGTATTGAAAAAATTTTTAAATCAAATGATTTCAAAATTACGGAATTCATAAATATAGATAAGTTTCCAGTACCTGTATTTGGAAAAGATACAAATACTGAAAAATTAATGGATTTTGTTTTAACATTACCTCATAAAATATATCAGGAAAATAATGAAAAAATAAAAGGAATATTAATATTTATAGATGAATTTCAAATTATTAAAGAATTAAATGAATATAAAGAATCTTTTTTATGGAAACTAAGAAGTTACGTTCAAAATGATAACAATGTATCTTATACCTTTTCTGGATCTATGAGTTTAAGTGATGAATTAATTACTGAAATTGCTAGTCAGCATGGTGTTTTTGGTGGACGTATGTTATCAATAAATCTTTCACCATTTAGTAAAGATACAGTTAACTCTTATTTAAAACAGGAAGCACCTGATTTATTATTTACTGAAAAAGGTTTTGAAAGATTTTATAAATGTACTTCAGGAATTCCGGCATATGTGAATATTTTTGCAATACTACTTCCAAAAAATGTATTGATTGATGAAAATATGATTATCAAAGAGTTTGATGAGAAAATTGAGGTTATTAATACTCATATACTTGTAATATGGAACTCCTTAACATTACGTGAACAAAATATTATAGTTTCTTTGTTGGATAAACCATTAAAACGTAATGAAATTGCAAACATTTTAAAAGTTACTACTGGTTCTCTTAGTAAACCTTTAACAAATCTTCAACATCGAGATTTAATATTATTAGAAAATAATAAGTATTTTATTTCAGAACCTATACTTAAAAGATGGTTAAAATTAGAGTTTGAAAAAAATGGAATTTATCCTTTTAAAATGTATTAAATCTATATTTAGATTACATGTAATTATATTATATCTGTGTATGATAAAGTAAATTTATAGAATATTATATTAGTTAAAAAGTTATTTTAAAGGTATAGAATAAAACTAAATTATATAAAATTATTAAAAATTTTCAGGTGTCAATACTATGCAACTTACAGAAAAAGCCAAAGAAAATAGAGAAAAATTTTTACCATATTATGAATCAGAATTAAATCTTACAGATCCTGAATTTATGGAAATATTCGATAATTTCCTCTTTGATGAAGTTCAGGGTAATTCTAATCTGTCAGAACGTAGTCAGATGCTTGTAACATTAGCAACATTAATAGCAAACCAGTCTGTTAAACAGTATGAAATAGCAGTAGAATCAGCTATCAATATAGGTTTAAAAGCAATAGAAATCAAGGAAGTATTATATCAGGCAGTAGCCTATGTAGGTTTTGCTAAAGCTTTTGATTTCTTTGATGTTACAAATCAGGTATTTGAAGAAATAGGTATTGATGTGCCGCTTCCTGGTCAGTCAACCACAAATAGACAGAATCGTATAGAACGGGGATATGAAATACAGACAAGCTATTTTGGTAAGGAAATGATTGACCAGATGAATGAAAACACACCAAATAACCAGAAACATTTCAATGAGTTTCTAAAAGGTTACTGTTTTGGAGACTTCTATACCCGAACAGGACTTGATGACCAGGATAGAGAACTTATCACATTCAGTATATTAGCATCACTTGGCGGATGTGAGAATCAGTTACGTGGACATACTGCAGGAAATTTGGCTGTTGGAAATGATAAAAGTGTCTTGATTGATGCAATTACAGTTTTAATGCCGTTTATTGGTTTTCCAAGAACACTTAATGCATTGGCAATAGTAAATGAAATATGTCCATAAGGAGTGTAACAATGAGTAAAAATTTAGTTATATATTATTCAAGAGCTGGGGAAAATTATCTTAATGGTGATATTGTAAATTTAGAACGTGGTAATGCTGAAGTACTGGTTGATTACATTAAGGAAATTATTGAAACGGATGTTTTCCGTGTAGAAACAGTGGAAGATTATCCTCTTGATTATATGCAAACAACGGAAGTTGCACAGGAAGAATTAAATAATAATGCAAGACCACAACTTAAGGAGGAACTGTCAGATATTTCACAATATGGTATGATATATATTGTAGCACCTAACTGGTGGGGAACATTACCAATGGCAATGTTTACTCAACTGGAAAAACTTGACTTCAATGGAAAAATAGTTAAAACATTAATTACTCATGAAGGTTCCGGATTAGGAGATTCTATGAAGGATATTAAAAAGTTATGTGAAGGAGCAGAAATTCGTGATGGACTGGCTGTTGCCGGTGCAAATGTAATGGATAGTAAAAACATTATAGAAAAATGGATAGAATAGGAGGAATTTTAAATGGTTAAAGAAGTAATATTTGGTGTTGGAGAAGAAAATCCTTTCGGTGAATTTTTTGTAGGAAAAAGTTATCTTAATATTCTTACAGAAGAAGGTGTTATGGTAGCTAATGTAACATTTGAACCTGGATGTCGTAACAACTGGCATATACATCATGCAGAAAAAGGTGGTGGACAGATACTACTAGCTACTGACGGTGAAGGATGGTATCAGGAAGAAGGAAAACCTGCACAAAAACTTGTACCGGGTAGTGTAGTTCAAATACCTGCTGGTGTAAAACATTGGCATGGAGCAAGTAAAGATAGTCAGTTTACACATATTGCAATTGAAGTACCGGCAGTAAACGGTTCAAATGAATGGTTAGAACCAGTTAGTGATGATGAATATAATAAACTTGAATAAATATTCAATACTTTTTTTTTAAATTATTTTTTTGTGATGACCTATGATTGAAGAATTATCATATTATAATAAGGAAAATCAGAAAATATATGGTAAAATATATAAAACAGATAAAGAAGGTAAACAGCCATTAATAATACTTTCTCATGGATTATCCTTGGATCATACATTAATGATTCCATATGCAGAAAAACTCTTAAAAAAAGGTATAAATACTTATATCTATGACTTTAGAGGTGGAGGATATGCTTCTAAAAGTGATGGAAAAATAAGTGACATGACAATAGATACTGAAAAAGAAGATCTTAATCTCATAATAGATTCCTTGAAAAAAGAAGACTTTGTAGATGAAAATAGGATTTATATTGGAGGACATAGTCAGGGTGGTCTTGTAAGTAGTTTGGTAGCACCAGCAAGAAATGATATACAAGCATTATTTTTATTTGCACCAGCATATGAAATACCTGATGATATGAAAGAAAAAGATTATCCTAAAGAAATGAATGTTCTGAATCTTATGCCGGAACACTTAGGTGATAAATATATTAACTGTGCTATTAATATTGATGTATTTGATGAAATAAAAGATTATACTAATCCTGTTTATATTTTCCATGGAATAGAAGATAAAAGGGTTCCTATTGAATATTCCATAAAAGCAGATAAGGTTTATAAAAATTCAATAGTATATGCTTATGAAGAAGGAGAACATAGATTTTCTGATGAAATCAAGGAAGATGTTGTAAACATTATTGCTGAAAAGATTCTTTAATTTTTTTCTCCATTATTTGTATTTCACAATAGCTAAAATTTTAAACTTTAAAATAGATATTAAAATATAGAAAAAAGTATAGGGGAAAAAATAAAATGGTAAATCCTAATAAAAAAGTTAAAAGACCCGACGGTTTAGGTAATGTATATAATTATAAAACAGATGCAGAAGGAAATGTGTTCACATTACCAATAATGACGGTTATTAAAGAAAATTACATTTACTTATACAGGGCAATAAAAGAAGAAAATTATTATATTGCTGAAGGTGATACATGTTTCTTCTTTAAAGAAATAGTATACGATAATGAAGTAGTTGGTTTTGCAACATATAAAACAACACAAATAAACAAGGATATATTAGTAATGCAGTACTTCTATGTATTACCTGAATATAGAAATAAAGGGTTACTTGAAGAAGAAATTGATGAATCTGCAGCGTTATTTGAATCAAGTATTATCCTCGAATATCCTACCAAAGATATGGTTAAAGCATTAACAAAACATAAATTAGCACGTGTATTTGATGACCGTTTTGTAATATCACGTATAGCATTCTATGTACCAATGGTATCTTTAGAAGATGTTAAAAAAGGAGTTGTTAGAGAAGAATTTGATGCTTCTGCTACTAAAGTATATTATAAAATGACACATCTTTATGATCTTGATTTATGTGCAGTAGTTGGTCTTGCAAGTGATGATATAGAAAATATGTATGATGATGATAAAATAGATGAAGACAACTTAAATAATTTCAACATATTAAGTCTTGCATTAAAAGAAGATGTGGAAAAATATGACTGTGTGAATAAACGTGCTGAAAGTAAGGAATTGAACGATGGAACTTACTTCAAGAATGTTAAAAAGTTCCTTGATGACAATGATGATGTCATTCAAAACTGGTTAACAATATACTAAAACATTGATTAAGTAAATGTAATGTTACTTAATTTTTATATTCTTTTTTTTCTAATATCTCATTAGGGGATGCTTTCTATGGAAAACGTTGACTATTTAATTAAATATCTTTTGGATGAAAATCCAAATATTAAACTTAAAAAATTTCCTCAAAATAATGTAGAAAAATTTAATCTCTACAGGAGTTTATGTAATATCAGACAGCCAGAACTTATAAGTGATGAGTTCATTAAAAAAGAAAGTGAATTTTTACAAGAAATTGTTAAAAACAGGGACATTGTTGATGTTAATGATATTGAAAGCATTAGTAAAGATTATCCTATTAATTCAGAGAAGAATGATGACATTATCTGTCTGTGGCAGGGTGATATTACCAGTTTAAAAATTGGTGCAATTGTCAATGCTGCTAACTCTAAGGGTTTAGGGTGTTTTATTCCGGGCCATAACTGTATAGACAATCAGATTAACACATATGCAGGTGTACCGTTAAGACTGGAATGTAATGAGCACATGAAAACAATAGATTATAACTTGCCAACAGGTGAAGCTTTTATCACAGGTGCTTATAATCTTCCATCTAGTTATGTTATTCATACAGTAGGACCTATTATTCAGGGTAGTGTATCTGAATATCATGAAGAATTACTGGCTGATTGTTATATAAATTGCTTAAGACTTGCAGAGGAAAATAATATTCGTACAATAGCATTTTGTTCTATATCAACAGGTGTTTTCAGGTTTCCAAAAGATTTGGCTTGTCAAATAGCATTAAATACAGTTGATAAATATTTGGATAAAAATAGGGGTAGTTTTGATAAGGTAATTTTTAATGTGTTTGGTAAGGAGGCTCTTGATATTTATGAAAAGTTTATCTGAAAGAATTATTGATATAAAAAATGCTTTGGATGATGCAGATTATATTATAATTGGTGCAGGAGCAGGATTATCTACTGCAGCAGGAATAGATTATGGTGGAGAACGTTTCAAAAAGAATTTTTCTGAATATATTAAGAAATATGATATGACAGACATGTATACTTCAGGTTTTTATCCTTTTAAAACATCAGAGGAAAAATGGGGTTATTGGTCAAAGCATATTTATTTGAATAACGTATCCATGGGTTCAACTAAATTGTATGAAAAATTATATGACCTGGTAAAGGACAAGGAGTATTTTGTTATCACAACAAATGTAGATGATCAGTTTTTAAAGTCAGGTTTTCCTTCATACAAGGTTTTTGCTACACAGGGCAGTTACAATTATTTTCAGTGCAGTAAGGCTTGTCATGACAAATTATATGAAAATACTGATATTATCCTGGAAATGGTTGAAAATATTGATGAAGAACTTAAAATACCATCTGATTTAATTCCTAAATGTCCGGTATGTGGTGAAGAGATGGAAACTAACCTTAGAAAGGATGACTTATTCGTTGAAGATGCACATTGGCACATGCAAAATCAGGCATATAAAGACTTTCTTGAAAAGGCAAAAGGTCATAAAACTGTACTATTAGAGTTTGGTATTGGTTACAATACTCCAGGTATAATAAGGTTTCCTTTTGAAATCATGGCTGGAGAATATTCTGGCTGGACTTTGGTAAGATTTAACCGTGATCATTTGGAAGTTGCTGTGAAGGTTCATAATACTTGGAAATTAATGCCTTTGGATGTTTTAGAAGAAAATCAGCTTCCAAATAATTTTAATAATCGTTACATACCCATACCTGAAAATATTGAAAGTGTATTGGATGAACTTTTGTAAATAATATTTAATTATAAAATTACAATACTTTAATGCAATAAAAAGTCATTAAAAAATGCATAATTTAAGAAAGGATTATATTTTAAAATTAAAGTTGATGAGTATTTATGAAACTTTTTATATTTGATTTTGATGGAACACTTTTAAACACACTAAATCAGTTAGTATATGATATGAATACAGCCTTAAAATTACATAATTTTCCAAAATTATCTTTTGATGAATTTGAACAGATGGCTGGTGGGAATATTAATCAGGTAATATCTAATGTACTGGGCACTAATAGTACTGATGAAAATATTGAAAAAGTCAAAGAAACTTATCTTGAAATAGTATGGAAGGGTGAAGATACTTTATCCAAACCTTTTGATAAAATTATTTATGTATTAAATAAATTAGAATCACAGGGACATATTTTAGCAATAAATTCCAATAGATACACGGAATCAATTAATTTTTATGTGAAAAAATTCTTCAAGAACATTAATTTTATAGATATTCAAGGACATAATCCTCCAAATCCATCGAAACCAGATCCATATGGTGTTCTAAAAATTATTGAAAAAACAGAAATGAAAAAAGAAGACATATTTTATGTGGGGGACTCACAAACTGATATTGATACAGCAATGAATGCTGGAATTAAGTGTATATATGTAACGTGGGGTTATTCTAAAATGATTCCAACTGAAAATGTTTATAAGATTATTAATCATCCTGAAAATCTATTGGAGATGGATAATCGATAAATAATGAATATAGTTATTTTTATTTATTTTATCATATCAAATATTATTAAGGAGATTTATGGATAGGGATAAAAAGATTATTCAAACAAGTATTGTTGGTATAATTGTTAATTTAATACTCGTTTTATTTAAAGCTGTTATTGGTATTCTTGTTAATTCCATAGCTATTACTTTGGATGCTGTAAATAATTTAACAGATGCATTAAGTTCTATAATAACTATTATCGGAACTAAATTAGCAGGACGTGCACCTGATAAAAATCATCCTTATGGTTATGGTAGAATAGAATACTTTTCATCAGTTATAATTGCTGTAATAGTTTTATGGGCTGGTATAACTTCGTTACAGGAATCTTTTCCTAAGATTTTCACACCAGATGTAACAAGTTATACAACTGTTTCATTAATTATTGTAGCAGTTGCTGTTGTAGTTAAATTTGTTTTAGGCCGATATGTTAAAGGTGTTGGAGAAAGTATTAATTCACAGGCTTTGGTTGCCAGTGGTAGCGATGCTTTTTTCGATTCAATTCTTTCATTATCAACACTTGTGGCTGCTATAATTAGTATTCTCTGGAATATTAGTTTGGAAGGTATTCTTGGGGTTATAATATCATTAGTAATTATAAAAGCAAGTATTGAAATGTTGCAGGAAACAGTTAACAGTATGATTGGTACAAGAGTGGATTTAGAGTTATCCAGAAAGATTAAAGAAAGAGTAGAATCCTTTGATAGTGTACATGGTGCATACGATCTTGCTTTACATAATTATGGTCCTGAAGATGTTATGGGTTCAGTACATATTGAGATAGATGATAATTTAACTGCTCGTGAAATTCATAGTTTAACTTTCAGGATTCGTTCAGCTATTTATCAGGAATTTGGTATTGTTTTAACAGTGGGAGTTTATGCTACAAACACCAGTGATGAAGAAAGTTCTGAAATCAGAAAATACCTGGAAGATATTCTCAAAGAATATGATGAAGTTTTAGAAATGCATGGCTTCTATGTATATTCTAAGAATAAAATTGTAACTTTTGATTTGATTGTTGATTTTGATGCAAATCGTGGCAAAATAAAAGAACAGTTGTTATCAAAACTACAAGAAAAATATCCTGATTATCAATTTATTATAGTAGATGATTATGATGTAAGTGATTAATCATACTACTTAACTACTTTTTTTAAATTTTATTTTATCATTTAACTACAAAAATAATTAATACTATGTTAAACAATTTATAATTAAAATAGTTGGAGCTAAATACAATGTCAATATATGATTTTACAGTTAAAGATACTAATGGAGAAGATGTATCATTAAAAGAATATGTAGGGAAAGTATTACTAATTGTCAATTCTGCTACAAAATGTGGTTTTACTCCTCAGTATAATGAGTTGACTGAGATTTATAATGAGTTTAAGGATGATGGTTTTGTTATTTTGGATTTTCCTTGTAATCAGTTTGGTGGTCAGGCGCCTGGTACTGGTGAAGAGATTAAGGAGGCTTGTCGTTTGAATTTCCTTGTTGAATATCCTATTTTTGAGAAGATTGATGTTAATGGTGAAAACGAAAATCCATTATACACCTATCTAAAAAGTGAAAAAACATTCGAAGGTTTTGATGAAGAACATGAATTAGCCAGTATAATTGCTGATGTAGTAAGTAAAATAGATTCCGATTATGAAAACAACAGTGATATTAAATGGAATTTCACTAAATTCTTAGTAGACAAACAGGGAAATGTTGTAAAACGTTATGAACCAACCAAAAATTTAAAATGTATTAAAAAAGATATTAAAGAGTTATTATAATGAAATATGCAATACGTTATTATTCAAAGTCAGGAAACACAGAAAAATTAGCTAATGCCATATCTGAAGTCTTGGAAGTTCCTGCCTTGGATATTTCCCATGAACTGGAAGAAGATGTGGATGTTTTATTCTTTGGGTCAGGTGTTTATGGTTGTGCTTTGGATCCTGCAGTAATTAAATTTATCAGTAACATTAATGTAGAAGTAGGTGAATTTGTTAACTTTTCAACATCAGGTATTATGGAATCCAATTATGAACTTATTGGGAATGTTTTGAATAATACAAATATAAAGTTGTCCAATAAGGAATTTCACTGTCCTGGTTCCTTTGTAGGTATGAATACGGACAGGCCAAACAGTGAAGATGTATCAGATATTAAAAAGTTTGTTCAAAACTTCTAATTTAACTTTTTTTAATTAATTATTGTAAAATAAGAGTGTAAATTAAATATACCAAATTTTAAGTAAAAATAAATACATAAACATTATTAATCAATCTAAACAAGAATATACTATAAATTATTTTCCTGATGCCGGATAATATTATTTTATAATTAGTTTTTTTTATTAAATATTGGAGAAAAGTCATGAAACCTGAAGAAGTTAAACGTATGGAAGAGGAAGAAGATGAGGAATTTGTGGGTTTAAATGTTGATACAAACCTTTTGGAAGTTGTTCAGATATTATTTAAAACTGAACCTGAAGTAGAAGTATTTTATGATGGTTTTTTAGAAAGAATTCAATCAGATAAAAAGTTACGAAAACATCAGGATGATAGAAAACGTATGAATTCAGCATTTTTGGATGAACTGTTAAAATATCATGATCTTGATACTATAAATGATGCCATTAATGGAATTTCAAGAGATGATGAATTAGTTCTTGGAGAAGAAGAAAAAGATGTTAATAAAATCTTAAGAAAAACATTCAAGAATAAAATGGAATTTAGAATGTTCATGACATACATCAGCCAATTTATGATGGAAAATAAGGATACTCCTGTAGAAGCTGCTGCTAAGAGTATGAAACTTTTAGGTAAAAGTGATCATGAAATTTTACAAATTACTAATGTAATCGATAAAATATTTTAATCTCCACTATTTTTTTTTAATCATTTTGCTTTGATATATGAAATGTTTATTATAAGTAGTTTAAATATCTTATAACGCTTTTATTGTCCTTAATATTCCAAATAAAAGAATTTATATACTATAAATATTTAATAATATAATTGAATCATTATATAATTGAATTTTGGGGATATATAAAAATATATTTAGTGAGATAATGGTAAAAGATATTTTTATTAATAATAATGTAAGACAATATGACATTGAAAAAGTAATTAAGAATCTTCAGAGTGTACCTGACATAAATGAGTGTGAATACATTTTTATAGATATTTTAAATTTTTCAAAATCAATTCCTTTTTTAGAAAACAAAATTATTATCACGCAAAACAATCTAAATGATTTTCTAATGTTAGAATATGAATCTGAGGAGACAAATTCTTATAATGAAATGACAAAAACGAATTTCAATATGATAGTTGATCTGGTTATATTATTGGATTCAGAGAATATACCCAAAAAAATCAATGAATTAGTAGATGAAGACACTATTATTTCAAAAAACTTAGGAAATGATGTAACATATGTTGAGGATTTAAGAAATAATCAGCAAATGATATGTACAAAATATGAAAAAATAGTTCTTGAGGGAAATGGTGTAAATACTCATATAAAATATTATGAAGAAATACCTTTAAAAGCAAATAATTAATATTTAAATCAATATAATATTAATTGATAAAATGATAGATAAAATATTTTCAGACCAGAGTTATATTGCATCGGTCGTTACAGGAATATTTGTTGGAAGTTTAACACTTTTTGTTGGCAGATTGATAGGAATACCTATTACCGGTGTTATATTGGCAATAGTTTTATCCTCTTTTATAGCTGCTTTTGTATATAATCCGTCATCTAAAAGCAAAAATAATCATACAACAATAAGGGGTGCTTCAGCAAGTTTAATATTTTCATTAATATTTTCAATTATGTTAATATTATATTATATGCCACGTTTAGGTAGTTTATTTGGTACAGCAGATATATCAATATCAGTATCAATCTTATTAATATTACTCATTTCATTTTTAGGTGGATTAGTAATAGGAAGTATTAGTGGAAGTATTGGTTCTACATTCAGAGATTTAATAACTGTTTTCTTATCAGAAAGAAAATAATCATACTCTTTTTTTATTATTCTTTTTTTAATAATTTTAAATTAAATACCCCTATATTAACAATAATTTTAATATATTAACATTTACAAAATATTAATGTATAATAATAGTTAAGGGATATGAATGAATACTTATAAGTTAAATAAGTTAAAACCAGATGAATTAAAAACAATTGGTCATTACACGGGATATGTGTGTATAGTAATGTCAATACTTATGATTGTTCCAGTAATATGTGGAATTATTTATCATGACCCTGCAAGATTTATAAATTCATTCATAATGTCATTTGCAATAACATTGGTTGCAGGTTTATTATTGATTTTTTTATTTAGACGAAGACAATTAACAAATCTTTCATTAAAAGGTTCTTTAATATTTGTACTTGGTATCTGGGCAATAATAGCGATATTTTCGGGACTTCCTTATCTTTTGTCAGGAGAATTAGGAATCTTTGATTCATTTTTTGAAGCAATGTCCGGTATTACAACAACAGGATTTTCATTAATTCCAGAAGAAACTCATCCTTATTCTGTTGCAATGTGGAAAGCATTAACTCAGTGGTTTGGTGGTTTAGGTATAATTGTGTTGTTACTGGTAATAGTTCCATCTTCTGTAAGTTTAAAAAGATTATTTTTTGCAGAAGGAAGAACAGAACAGATGACTCCAAATGTAAAACATACAACAGCAATATTTTTAAAATTATATTTAATAATAACATCTTTTGGAGTAATATTATATTTATTGCTTGGATTGGATTTATATGAAGCAATATGTTTCACATTTACGGCATTTGCAACTGGAGGTTATTCAATATATGCGTCTGATGCACATATATTTGATTCAATACCAATACAAATTGTAACAATGTTTTTGATGATATTAGGAAGTACAAATTTTGTTATTCATTACAGAATTCTTAAGGGAAATGTTAAAAATCTCTTTAAAGATATTGAGTTAAGGGCAATGTTTGTAATAGTTACAATTGCCACAGTTCTTATAATGATTTCCTTGTATACTCAGGGATATTATAATCAGGATATACTAGTAATTTTCAGACATTCCTTATTCCAAGTAATTTCTGTAATGTCCTCTACAGGTTTTGTTTCACAGGATATTTCTATGTGGCCACATTTTTCATTCTTCCTGTTAATTTTATTAACATTTGTAGGAGGTTCAATTTGTTCTACAAGTGGAGGAATAAAATTATATAATATAGTAATATTGTTTAAATCAATCAGGTGGGAAGTAGAAGAAATGATGCTTCCTAAAAATACAATAAAACCTAAAAAAATAAATCATGACAAGAAAGTAAGGGAAATATCTAATAAGACAATTAAAACCATATTAATATTCATCGTTTCGTATATTCTGATATTCCTGTTTAGTACATTTGTAATATTGTTTTACTGTAATGACTTTTCACTAGCTGTTACAGTAGCTGCATTATCTATAGGAAATACTGGAATAAGTGTCAGTTATATATCAGCAAGTATGCCTTTCATGGTTAAATTAATTTTAATCATTGATTTCTGGGTAGGAAGGATAAGTGTATGGCCATTATTCTTAGGTGTTCTATACATTATAAACAGAACCGAAAGTAAAATAAGTAGTTTTAAAGAAGAATAATCTCCAAAATTAATTTTTTTTCTATTTTAAATTTTTAACTAAAAAAAAGAATAGTAGTAGAAGTTTTAGACTTCTACATCAATAATATCATTTATATCTACTTCGGGATAGTTTTTACTACTTGCACTATTAATACCAATCATTAATGTGGTACCGTTATGTAATATGGATGTAAGTGATGGAGTTATAACTCCAGTTAATCCTAATCCCATGAATAGAGTGTTTAAAACAACAATGTATCTGTAATTTCTATTTATTAAATCAAGCATTTGTTGACTTATGACTCTCATAGTTACTAAGTCTTCTAATGATGGTCTTAGTAATGTAATATCTGCTACTTCTCTTGCAAGATCTGATGAATCTTTCATAGCTACACTTACATCAGCAGCACTAAGTGCTGGTGAATCATTTATTCCGTCTCCGACCATTATAACTTTCTTACCTTTAGCTTTTATTTCTTCAACAATTGACGCTTTATCTTCAGGTAATACTTGTGATTTATAATAATCCAATCCTAATAATTCTGATGTAGTGCGTGCAGCATTTTCACTGTCACCTGTAAGCATTATTACTTCTTTTATTCCCAGGTATCTTAGTTGTTTAAGAACTCTACTTGCTTCTTCCCTTGGAGGATCATCAATACAGATTATACCTTCAAGTTTTCCATCTATTGCAAAGTAAATGATTGAATATTTATCCGCATTTTCTTGAACAATCTGTTCTTTTTCAGGTGTAATTTCCACGTGTTCATCTTCTAAAACAAAGTGTCTACTTCCTAAAACAGTTCGTTTACCAAATAATGTTGTAGCAATACCATGTGCAACAACATATTCCACTTCTGTGTGTAATTCATCAACGTGTTCTAAACCAAGTTCTTTAGCTTTTTTCACTATTGCTGTAGCTACACTATGTGGGAAGTGTTCTTCTAAACAAGCTGCTTGACGTAGGAATTCATCATTAGATAATTGTCCTAGTGATATGTATTTTGCTACATTAGGTTCTGATTTTGTTAAAGTTCCTGTTTTATCAAATATGATGGTATCTGCTGTTGCATATGCTTCAAGGTATCTTCCACCTTTAACAACAATTTCTCTTTCTGATGCTTCACGCATTGCTGAAATAATTGAAATTGGTGTTGCAAGTTTAATTGAACATGAATAGTCAACAGTTAGAGCAGCAATTGCTTTAATTGGATCTCTTGTAATTAAATATGTAAATATTGTTACTGCAAAGTTCCAAGGTACGATTGAATCTGCTAATGCTTCTGCTTTACTTTCAATACCTGCTTTTGCTTTTTCAGAACTTTCAATTAAATCAATAATTTGATTAATTCTTGTTTTTTCATTTAATTCATCAACGTTCATGACAATAGAACCATCTTCTACGATAGTTCCGGCATATACTTTTTTACCTATTGTTTTATGAACTGCTAATGATTCTCCAGTCATTGTAGCTTCATTTATTGCAGATTCACCTTCAACAATTGTTCCATCTGCAGGTATAATTGTACCTGATCTTACTATTACTTTATTTCCTTCTTTTAATTCGGAAAATGGTATTTGGATTTCTGTTTCATCTTCTGTTTTAATCCAAACTTTGTTGATGTTTAACATTAAACTGTTTTCTAATGAATGTTTGGTTTTTTCAATAGTGTAATCTTCTAATATTTCTGATAAACCTAATAAGAATACAATTGATCCTGCCGGACCAAACATTCTTTGACTGAGAGTAACAGCAATACTTGTTGCATCAAGTAAATCAACATCTAAACGAAGATGTGTTAGACTGTCCAATCCTTTTACAACAAATGGCACGGATTCGTATGCAATTTTTACTACTTGTAATGGTAATGGTAATGCAAGTTTACAAAATAGTCTTGTTGCAACTTTTTTAACTATTTTGTTAATGTATTTACTGTCAGTTTCATTAGAAAGTTCTTCTGCTGTTGGTTCTGCTTCAAATAAGTCTGATTTTTTAATATTTGCTAGATATTTTAAGACCTGTAATTTTTCACATGCATATTTAATGAATATACTACCGTTGACTGATGAAACTTTAACAGTTTTGATTCCTTCTTTTTGGGATAGTAATCTTGATAATCCGTATCCTTGTTCTGGAGTAAATGCATTTTTACCTAAACGAACACGAAGAATATCGTTTCTATCATAAACTATTTTAAATTTCATACATTATTCCCCTTAATTTTTTTTAAAAAATTGTAGGGTGGAAAAGAATTTATTCTTCGTCTGCAATTTCTATTTCTTCTTCAATTTCTTCTTCAAGATCTTCTAAATCTTCCGGACCGAATATTTCGATTTGTTGTTTTTCTTGTGCTTCTGCATGGATATCTTCAGCATCTTCTCTTATATTTTCGATACTTTCTTCTACAGAATCTCTTAAATTTAATGCACCGGCTGTTAAGTTTACTGCTAATTCATGTGCAGTTTCTGTTTCTGAGAATTTTTTAACAGCGTAAGCTGCAACAATACCTGCTGCAAAATATTTTACTTTTTCATCGCCTAAAAATTCCATTATTCTTGAATTGTTTCCATCTCTGTTAAATACCATTTTTTTCACCTTTTTTATTTTTTTATAGTTTAATTTGATTAATAAGCATTATCTTGAATTATTTTTCAAGGTAAATATTTTAATAATTATATCCTATTTAATAATTTATTTTTATCTTATTTATATATTTATGCTTTTATAGTTCTTTTTTACTAAAAAAAATATTTTAGGAATTCCTAAAACATATTTAGTTTATTGTTCTTTTTTATTTTTTCTTTATAAGGATTATTAGACTAAAAAAATTTTAGCATACCTAAATTATTATGTTATTTTACAATCTTTGATATTATCAATAATTATAAATAGTCAATTATTTAAATAATATATTATAACATAGAAAGGCATAAAAAAATGAAATGTCCAATTGATAAAGAAAATATTTCATTATCCTTTTTATTCACTATATTTCTCAAATCACAGAATTCTTATTTTAAATATTATTTAAAAGATACAAACATTAACCTTCAACAAATACCAATATTACTAAAATTATTGAATCATGAATATATATATCAAAAGGATATAGTTTCTGATTTAAAAATGGATAATGGGCTTGTAACTAGAAATATAAGAAAACTTGAAGATATGGGATTTATTATCAGAAAAGAGGATGATGATAACAGAAGACAAAATAAGATAAGTTTGACTGAAAAAGGTAAAAAATTAACATTAAAACTTAGAGATGAAGGAAATAAACGTGAAGAAGAAATCATGAAAAATGTTTCAATATCACGTGATGAATTGATAGAATTGTTCCTTGAAATAATTGATAATTCTAAAGAATTCAATAAAGAAAATATGGGGGATTAAATGGAAGAACATAAGGGGAAAAACAGTAATATAGAATTATTAACTGGTGATTATAAAGTAGCAATTAAAAAACTGGCATGGCCAATGATGGTAAGTATGTTTCTTATCATGGCTTATAACTTAGCAGACAGTATATGGGTAGCAGGACTCGGTTCAGATGCACTTGCAGCTATAGGTTTTATTTCTCCATTATTTATGATACTTATAGGACTTGGAAATGGTGTAGGTGCAGGGGCAAACAGTATGATTGCTCGTTTTATAGGAGCAAAAAATGTATCTGAAGCAAATAATACAGCATTACACAGTCTGATGTTAACTGCCATAATTAGTGTACTCGGTTCAATAGCAATGTATCTGTTATTGCCTACTTTACTTGATATTATGGGTGCAGGATCTTCAAAGGATTTGGCATTAGGATATGGTGGAATAGTATTTACTTTTATGATAATTTTTATCTACAGTAACGTTGGAACAGCAATACTTCGTTCAGAAGGAGATGTTACCAGAGCAATGTATGTAATGGGAATTACAGCAATATTCAACATAGTCCTTGATCCAATATTCATATATGTTTTAAACATGGGAATTGAAGGAGCAGCATGGGCAACTGTATTATCTGGATTATTAAGTTGTCTGGTACTTATATATTGGATGCACATAAAAAAAGATACTTTCCTAAACCTTGAATTTAAAAATTTCAATTATGAAAATAAGATAACATGGGGAATATTAAATGTTGCTATTCCCTCTACAGCAGAAAATTTAATATTCAGTGCTTTGGGTATAATTGAAAACTACTTCTTGGTACTTGTTGCAGGAACAGTTGCAGTAGCAACATATACTGCTGGAATGAGATTAATTCAATTATCCATGATACCGTTAATGGGTTTCGGTACTGCATTATTAACAGTAGCTGGTGCTTCATATGGGGCAAGAAATTATCAGAAATTACAGGATTCTTTCTTCTACACATTAAAACTCGGATTAATAGTAAGTACTGTGATGGCAATTGTATTCTATATATTTGCACCACAAATTAGTATGGTATTTGCTTATTCATCCAGTGCAGCATTAGCACCGGGTATTGCTCAGTTAATAAAAATAATGATAATATTCATCTATGCAGTATGTCTTGGAATGGTTTCTGCAATGATGTTCCAGGGAGTTGGAAAAGGATTCACTTCCCTTATCTTAACATTTATACGTGCATTACTACTGGAAGTATTATTCTCATATATATTCGGTGTTCTTATGGGTATGGGAGAATATGGAATTTATTATGGGGTAGTTATTGGAGGTTTCATTGGTGGAATAATAAGTTTCACATGGGCAAATGTTTATCTAAGACGTTTAAGAAGAAATTATCAACCTGTTGAAGAATAGTGATTATTCTTCTATACTTTTTTTATTATACTTTTTTTTATCATAAATAATCAAATTTAAATTTTTAAAATACATAGTTAATAATAGATTTAATATTATACTTATGAAATTTTAAAATAATTATTCTTAATTTTTATTCTAAAAAATAGGAGTTTTTGCTATGTCAAAGTGGAACAAAGATAAATTAGAAGAAATGACTAATACACAGAATGAATTTACAAAAACAAAACTTAATTATCTTATTATCTCTCAAAAATATTTTGAAATGATAAATAAAGCAAGAGAAAACGGGGATTTAATACCATTACTATTTAAAGATGTAGAAGTAACTTATGATGGAAAAATAAGTGAAGATTTTGAAGAAATTCAGGTAAATGATGAAATATTAGCTTTAATAGAAGAAAAAGAAAATAAAAGACAGGTAATGAATATTAAACATTTTTCAAGAAGTATATCCCATCAACAATGGTTTGATTATCTGGATGATGAAGTTAATAATTTTATTGAAAAATATCATGAATTTAAGGATACAATTTTAGAATAAACTTTCTTTCTATTTTTTTTATACATTATATCTGATGTAGTTTTCATTTAAATCATTTAACAGTGGTTGCATGTCTCTTTTATGATTAGCTACAAATTCAAAAGTATTTACTATGATTGTATACATGGCATTAAGTTTGTTTTGTTCATCAAGAACTTTTATATTGTAGTTTAAATCATGGTACTGGCTTTTATCTGGATTTAATATTATATTTGGTGTAATATATTTTTCTAGTATGAATATGATATCTTCACTAACAGATAAACCAACACTTAATGCAGTTTCAATTTTTTCTTCTTCCAGATCTATGTTTTCATTTAAAAGTTTTATTAAAGAGGTGTATCCGGTAAAGTTTTCTGGTATGAAATGTTCTTGTACTCTATGTGAAACAAATTCGTTGGCAATTTTTAGATAATCGTTTTGAAGTGTCAAATACCATGCAAATGATTCTATGTATAATGATTTTTCCAAATTAAGCAAATGCATTATTGACTGTTTAATGATTTCATTAAATAAATGGTGTGATAATTCATGTATTATAGCACCAGGTATCATGTTATTTGGTGTGTGTTTATTGATGAATATTTTATTAAAAGAATAGTAACTGTATAAATCCTGATTGTTTTTTCCATGATTGTATTGAACTCTGGCATATGGTTTTGAAATCTTGATTAAATGTTGAACATTAGGATCTTCTGGAAAAACCTGATAGTTTTCATTTCCTATGTCAATAATGCTGTTTAATATGGAGTCATATGCAGTATCTGTAAGAGGTATTTTTTTTAGTAGTTCTATATTGTTAGAGTTAAATAATTTATAGAAATCCTGAAAATTATTGTTGAAGTAACTGTAATTTCTAAGTTCTTCTTCGCATTGTGAGCATTGGTTAGAATTAATCTGATTTTCATGACCACAGTTTTTGCATATGATTTTATCATTCATTTTTTTACCCCATTATTATATATACATTTAATTATATATGCTATTGTATATATAATTGCTCTTTAGTTATCAATCAAAAAAATACTTTTTCATACATATGTCTCTATTAATAAAATAAGTAATTTTGTAATAAAGTTAAATATTTTAAATAATTGGTGATGATTTTGATGTTTAACAAGAAAAATATATGGTAAGATTAACTTAGTTTAAAAATTATGAATTAAAAATAATCTTACATTTTTTATCAATAAAAAAATAATACAGATGAATATCATCTGCATAAAAAAATAGATTATAATTCTTTTTTAGCTTTTCTGATTTCTTCTTTTAATACTTCAACACATTTTTCATCGTTTTCATTCATTCTTACAGTACATTCAGCAGTAAGACCTTCTTTTTCAAGAATTTCAGGAACCACCAATACTTTATCTACGCTGGCACCTTTTTGACTAAGTAATGTTGAAGTACAATTTTGAGGACAACCGTTAACAACTATAATAGGTTTATCTTGAACTAAATCAATGTACTTCTGTTTTCCACCTGCAGTAGCTACAACACAACAAAGTTTATCACCATCTTCCTGAGTTACATCATACACAGCTGCACGTGCAACTTCACCTCTAGGGTTCATTCCACTACAAGCACACAAAACTATTTCTTTCATAATACCACTCCATTATTAACTAGTATAATATATATTTAGATAAAGTATCTTATAAAGTCATTAATGTTAGTGTATATAATATTTTTTTGGAAAATATTTAAAAAAATATAATCATATATTATATAGGTATTATGCAAGAAGTAGAATATTATGAAAAAAAAGTATTAAAAGGTATTCAGATTACTAAAAATGATGCTATGGAACTTCTGGATATTCCATTTGATGATTTGGTTAATGCTGCAGACCGTATTAGAAAACATTTCTGTGGAAATACATTTGATGTATGTACAATAATAAATGTAAAAAGTGGAAACTGTAGCGAAGACTGTAAATTTTGTGCTCAATCTGCATATTATGATACAGAAATAACAACATATCCATTGATGAATAAAAATCAACTCAAAAATAAAACTATGGGAATATATAATTCAGGATTTAAACGAATATCCTATGTATCTTCAGGAAAAATGCTAAATAATAATGAATTTAACACCATCAGGGATTGTATAAATGAATTAAAAGAAGAACATGATGATATTAAAATCTGTGTATCATTAGGTTTCTTAACAAAACAGCAGATTGATTCATTAGAGACCAGTGGAGTGGACAGGATTCATAATAATCTTGAAACATCAGAAAATTATTTTGAAAATATCTGCACTACACATTCATATACTGATAAAATCAATACTTTAAAATCAGTTAACAATGATAATATAAAAATTTGCTGTGGTGGAATATTCGGATTGGGGGAAAGTTTTGAAGATAGAATAGATCTGGCATTTAAATTAAATGATTTGAACATTAAATCAATACCAATTAATATTTTAAATCCTATTAAATCAACACCATTAGAAAACAATGAAATATTACCTAATGAAGAATTATGTAAAATAGTTGCAATATTTCGATTTATCAATCCATCCAGTTATATTAGGCTGGCAGGTGGAAGAAGCTTGTTGGAGGATAATGGACAAAAAGCATTCAAATCAGGTGCTAATGCAGCTATACTGGGAGATTTATTAACAACACAAGGTGTTAAATATAATAAGGATATTCAGATGATAAAAGAATTAGGGTATGAAATTAGCTATGAAATTTAATTACTTGTTTATACAAAAATATAATTATATAAAAATTATTTAATAATAGGTGATTATAATGAAAGTATTAGGAATAGTAGGAAGTCCTAGAAAAGATGGAAACTGTGATGTATTAGTAAAAGAATTCTTAAATGCAGCAGATGCAGAAACTGAATACATATTTTTAAATGAAAAAAATTTAGCAGGTTGTAATGCTTGTATGGGATGTGTAGAAGGTGATTGTGTAATTGATGATGATGGAAATGAAATTATTAAAGCATTACTTGATGCAGATGTATTGGTATTTTCTTCACCAATTTATTATGGTCAAATGACTGCACAAGCAAAAGCATTTATAGACAGGTTTTATCAGGTATCCCGAAATCCAAACAAATCATTAGAAGGCAAAAAAGTTGTAACAATTTTCACACAGGCACAACCTGAAGATGTATTTGGTCAATATATTGAATCATTTAAAACAATGCCTTTCGGTTACATGGGAATGGAAGTTATAGCTAATGTAACTGCAATGGGAACCCAACAAAAAGGTGACGAAGACGAATTACAAAAATATATTGATGAAGTAAAAGAAATTGCTAAAAACTTATAAATACTTTCTTCTTAACCTCCCTTTATTTTCTAAATCTAGTTTTATATGGTGTTTAAATGTCTGTTAATGAGAAATATGACAATATATTAAATAGAAAAAGTGTTAGAAATTTTACTGATGAAAAAATAGATAAGAATGATTTGATGTTAATCATTAAAGCGGGTATGAGTGCACCATCTGCCTTAAATCTTCAGCCATGGGAATTTATTGTTTTTGACAGTAAGGAATCTTTGGATTTTATGGTTAATTTGCATGATTACTCTAAAATGTTCAAAACAGCTACTGCTGGTATTGTTGTATGTGCGAATATGGATAGAACTATATCTAATTTTGAAGAATTTTGGGTACAGGATTGTTCTGCAAGTACTGAGAATATTTTGCTTGCAACTGAATCCTTGGGATTGGGTGCAGTTTGGTTAGGAATTTATCCTATAGAAGAAAGATGTCAAAAAATAGTTGATTATTTTAATTTACCTCCAAATATTGTTCCATTTGCGGTTATTGCTTTAGGCCATCCGGCAAGTAATGAAGAATCTAAAGATAAATGGGATGAAAAAAAGTTACATTGGAACAAATGGTAATTATTTTTAAATTTTTTCTCTATTTTTATATTTTGAATATGAATTTTCATTAAACTTCAAATAATCTGTTTTTTTATAATTATTTTATTATATTCATATTTATCAATATTTTATTTTAATTATACAACTAGTTAATTTCTTATTTTTATAAACATGATTAAAAGGTACTAGCATTGTTTAAAGTACTTTCTATTAACTCATTAATTTAATTCATACATTTTATTTAAAGATGTTATAATTATTAGTCTTTATATTTTCAATAAATTTTTAACTAACAAATGTATATTTTTTCAATGTATCATATTCAAAAAAATATATAATTAATGTTCATTATTACTAAAATTTTTTTGTTAAAATTTTATTCAATAGGTACCATATTCTAAAATTCATGTATTCACTATGATATTTTTTAGTCTTAAAATTAAGATAAAATTATAAAATTATATGTTTTTTTAAGCAATATTTAAATAGAACTAAAACATATATTAAATATAAAGATAAATTTATTGTGAGGTGAAAAGTATGGCAGAATTACCAATTGCACCAGTAAAAAGATTACTCAAAAATGCAGGTGCTGCAAGAATCAGTGACAGTGCTGCTGAAGAACTTGCTCGTGTATTAGAAGAATACGGAGAAGACATCGCTGCAGATGCTACCAAACTTGCAAAACACGCTGGTAGAAAAACTGTTAAAGCTGAAGATATTAAATTAGCTATATAATTTTATATCTTTAACTTTTTTTTCTTTTATTATTATTTTAGACTTTTTTTATCTTTATTTTCTTATTTTAACGATTTTTATTAATATTTTTAATTCTTTTATAATTCTTTTTTCATAAACATTTATATACTATATGCAATAAAGTATGTATTAGAAAATTAATGTTAAAAATATATCAATAATGTATGAAATTATACATTAATACTAAATATTATAATTAAGTGATTATTATGGATTACAAAATAGAATTAAACTCTGAAGACGTACCAAAAAAATGGTATAATATTAATGCTGATTTACCTGTAGAATTACCAGAACCAAAAAACAGTGAAGGTAAAGATCAATTATCCACATTACCTGATATTTTTGTCGGAGAATGTTTAAAACAGGAAGTAACTACAGAAAGATATGTTACTATTCCAAATGAAGTAAGGGAATTATATCAAAGATTAGGAAGACCAACACCATTATGCAGAGCAAAAGGATTGGAAGAAAAACTTAATACTCCTGCTAAAATTTACTACAAGCGAGAAGATTCTTCACCAACCGGAAGTCATAAGCTTAACAGTGCAATAGCACAGGCATATTATGCAAAAAAAGAAGGAGTAGAACGGTTAACTACAGAAACCGGTGCAGGACAATGGGGTACTGCATTATCATTAGCAGCATCATTAATGGATTTGGAAGCTACAGTTTATATGGTTAAAGTTTCATTTAATCAAAAACCATTTAGAAAAACCATTATGCAATTATATGATGGAAATGTATTCGCATCCCCTAGTACGAATACCGAAGTTGGAAGAAAAATATTGGAAGAAACTCCTGATCATCCAGGATCATTAGGTATAGCTATATCCGAAGCAGTTGAAGATGCATTACAGGATGAAAAAGTTAAATATACATTAGGTAGTGTTTTAAACCACGTAATTTTACATCAAACAGTAATAGGTCAGGAAATAAAAACACAACTGGAAATTGCTGAAGAAGAACCTGATACCATGATAGCATGTGTAGGTGGAGGAAGTAACTTCGGGGGTGCATTATTCCCATTCATGAAAGATAAAATTGATGGAAACAGTGACGTAGAATTCTTAGCAGCAGAACCAGCATCATGTCCATCATTAAGTGAAGGAGAATACAGATATGACTTCGGTGACCAAGTAGGATTCACACCATTATTTAAAATGTTCACATTAGGACATGATTTCGTAGCTCCATCAGTTCATGCTGGAGGATTAAGATACCATGGAATGAATTCTCAAGTATCATTACTTAAAAATGAAGGATATATCACTCCAAGAACAGCACATCAGACAGATATCTTTGCAGCAGGTAAAATGTTTGCACAATGTGAAGGTGTAGTTCCAGCACCAGAAACATGTCACGCACTTAAAGTTGCAATAGATGAAGCAAGAAAATGTAAACAGACTGGTGAAGAAAAAACTATTGTTGTTAACTTCTCAGGTCATGGATTATTGGACTTTAAAGGATATGAAGGTTTCCTTGACGGCACATTAGAAGATTAAATACAACTTCTTTTAACCTCCTTTTTATATTATTATAACTATTTTTTATTACAAGCAATAATTATTAATAATTTTGTCAACAAATTAATTTTAGGTGAATATAATGGTTGACAATATTAAAATCAGGGGAGCAAGAGTACATAATCTTAAAAATATTGATGTTGATATACCTTTAGGTAAAATAGTAGCAGTAGCAGGTGTATCAGGAAGTGGTAAATCATCTTTAGCTTTAGGAGTATTGTATGCTGAAGGTTCAAGAAGATACCTTGAAGCCCTATCAACTTACACCAGACGAAGAATTAAACAGATAGAAAAAGCTAAAGTTGATTCAATAGAACATGTACCGGCAGCACTTGCTTTACATCAAAGACCAACTGTTCCCGGAATAAGAAGTACTTTCGGAACTTCAACAGAATTACTTAACTCATTAAGACTATTATATTCAAGATGTGGAAAATATATCTGTCCAAACGGTCATATAACAGAACCTTCCATAAACGTATCATTGGAATTGGAAATAACTTGTCCTGTCTGTAATGAAAAATTTTATGGATTATCTGCCGAAGAATATGCATTTAACTCAGATGGAGCTTGTCCTAAATGTTCAGGTACAGGTATAATACGTGATGTAAACATAAATTCATTAGTTTCTGATGAATCACTTACTTTGGAAGAAGGTGCAGTAGAATCATGGAATATGTTCGGAATATCATGGATGTACAGAATGGCAGGTGAACTTGGTGTCAGAATAGATGTACCTTTCAAAGATTTAACTGATGAAGAGAAAAATATTATATTCCATGGGGGTCCTGTTAAAAAGTATATTATGATACCCTCCAAAAACGGAAAAATGTTTGATTTAAATTGTGAATACAGAAATGCAATAAAATCAGTTAAAGAAGCATTGAAAAATGCAAAATCAGAGAAAGGACTTACAAGAATTAACAAATATCTGGAAATAAAACAATGTGATGAATGTCACGGTTCCAGAATAAATAAAAAAGCCAACTCAACATTAATAAACAATATAAACATAACTCAGGCCTGTGAAAAAACATTGGATGAACTTGTAGTATGGCTCGATGAAAGCATATCACAGTTACCTGATGAAGTTAAATCAATGGCAGAAGCTATTTGTGAAGAATTTATGGATAATGCAAACAGTCTAAGACAACTGGGATTGGGATATTTAACATTAGATCGTCCCAGTTCTACATTATCTACAGGTGAATTGCAAAGGGTTCAGCTTGCAAGAACAATAAGAAACCAAACAACAGGTGTACTGTATGTATTGGATGAACCATCAATAGGACTTCATCCTGCGAACATTGACGGTCTGATTCATGTGATGCATGAACTAGTAGAAAACGGTAACAGTGTAATACTTGTAGATCATGACACGAGAATATTGGATGTAGCTGACTATTTGGTAGAGATTGGACCTTCTTCTGGTGTTGATGGTGGAGAAATAATTGCACAGGGCACTATTGAAGAGATAAAAAACAATGATAATTCAATAATAGGTAAATATATCTCAAATGCTATAGATGTAGTGGTACGTAATAAGATTCCTAAAGAGTATCTTTATGATGAAGGTTCTATTGATATTTCAACAAATCCTATACATACAGTTAAAGGACTGGACTTAAGTATTCCTAAAGGAAGATTTTCAGTGATAACTGGTGTATCAGGTAGTGGAAAAACCACATTAATTCTGGAAAGTTTATATCCTTCAATTAAAAATTATATTGATGGTGAGAATTTACCAGAACATGTAAATTCAGTTGATTGTGATGATATTAATAAAATATATTTAATTGATGCCACACCAATTGGAAAAAATGTTAGAAGTACAGTTGCAACATACAGTGGTATATTGTCTGATATAAGAAAGTTATATGCAAATCTTGAAACATCTAAGCAAAATAATTTAACACTAAAAGATTTTTCATATAATACTGGTAAATTAAGATGTCCGACCTGTAATGGAACAGGTCAGATAAGTATGGATGTACAGTTTTTGCCTGATGTAGAAATTGAATGTCCTGACTGTGACGGTTTAAGATATTCTAAAGAGTCGGAAAATATAAAATATGAAGGTTTTTCCATCAAAGATCTTATGGCATTAACAATTGATGAAGCTATTGAAGTATTTTTAAATCAGTCAAAAATAGAAAGAAAATTAACAACTCTTTCAGAAATGGGATTAGGATACCTTACATTGGGTGAAGCAACACCTGCATTATCTGGTGGAGAAGCTCAAAGATTAAAATTATCTTCACATATAGGTAAAAATCAGAAAAATTCCTTGTTTATCTTTGATGAACCGACCATAGGGTTACATCCTGAAGATGTAAAGAAATTAATTAGGGTATTTGATAATCTGATAATAAACAATGCAACTTTGGTTGTAATTGAGCATGATATTGATTTAATTAAAAACGCTGATTACATAGTTGATATGGGTCCTGGTGGTGGTTTGGCAGGTGGTCAAATAGTTGCTCAAGGAGTTCTTGACGATATTTTATCTTCAGAAGAAAGTATAACTGCCAAATATTTAACCTAATGTTTTTTTTATCCATTTTTCTTATTTTTTTTAAAATTTCTATATTATTTACGTTACATAATTCTTTTTTAAATATTTTCGTTCGAAAATCTATAAAAACTATATATTATAACTTCTATAATATATATCATCTTAAATAATGAAAAATTAACATTAAAGCAATTTTAAGATTAGGATTGAAAATATGAAATTCAACAACAAGCATTACTTCTTAATAATAATGTTGTTTATATTATTCATTCTGACAATCGGTACTGCGAGTGCCTCAGAATTAAATAATGATTCAGCAACGATTATTAAGAATAATCAAACAACACTAACAGAGAAGATGGTGGATGAAAAAATTCAGCCATCCTTACATAACGATAATAAAACAGTAAAAACATCCGATGAATATGTATATGTAAACAGTAAATCAGATGAAAAAAATAATGGAACTACAAAGAATCAGCCTACAGTATTGTCAAAAGCAATAAATTCGGCTAAAAATAATCAGATAATCTCTTTGACTACTAATGACAAGCAAGACACTTATTATTTTTCAGATGAGTTTTATTTAAACTCATATGATAATAATGTTCATAATCTGACAATAGTCGGTGAAAAAAATAAAAGAATAACATTTGATGCATCAAACAGTTCAGGATTATTCAGTGTACATTACATGTCCTTAACATTGAAAAACATAGTAATAACAAACATTGACAATTATAAAGAAGCAATATACGCATATCATTCCAATATTACTTTAGATAATTGTACCATTGAAAATAATATCAATGTTCGCAGTAACATTCTGGAAATTTATTCATCAAATTTGCTTTTAAATAATTGTGTTATTCAAAATAACCAGATAAAAGGAAGTAATTCAGCAATATATGTTAATGAAGGTCAATTATCCATAGATAATTCCATAATTCGAAATAATAAAATGGAAAACAGAGCAGTTGTATCAGTACAAAAAACTACAAGCACTATTCAAAATACTAAGTTCCTCAATAATACTTCACAAAAAACAGCTTCAGCATTTTACACAAAAAATTCAGTTAACACTATAAAAAATTCACAATTCAATAACAATATTGGTGAAGATGGAGGAGCATTATATTTACAGGATTCAGATACAACTGTAGAAAGTTCTCGTTTAGATTATAATACTGCTGGAAAATTAGGTGGTGCAATAACACAACTTGGAAATAATTCTTTATCTGTTTCAAAATCAGTATTCACAGGTAATGTTGCAAAATATGATGGTGGAGCCATATATACCATCCAATCAAAAGTAAAAATTAAAGAAAACAGGTTTATAAATAACAGAGCAAGAAATGGTGGAGCATTATATATTGGAATTAATGTTAACAATTTCGTAATGACTGTTACGGACAATACTTTTGAAAATAATCAAGCAAATGAAGCAGGTGACATGATTTGGTCAAATGCTAACATAAAAATTAATAATAATGCTTTTTATTCAGCAAAAGTAACTAACTGGATTAAATTAGAAAAAAACAGTAAAATAAATCTGGATGAAAACTGGTGGTCTAAAAATGCTCCTGACTTTGAAATAATTACTGATGGTATTATACCCGATTCCTGGAGAATGATAACACTTTCAAGTAAAGTTCAGTCAGGTAGTACAATTATAACAGTTGCAATTAACAGATTAAGTAATTTAACTGTAGATTCCAATGCTATGGCTTCAAGAAAGGCAACATTTTCATCAAGTACTGGTTCATTTGAGAATAATTCATTGAATGTAAAGAAAACGGTTACAAATAATTTCTATGGAAATTCTTCTAAAATAACAGTAAAAGTGGATAATCAGGAATTAGTACTTAATCAACAATTGGAAGCTTATCTTTCTATAAATAATGTAAGTTCTAATATTGGTTCAAATGTGCAGTTCAAAATTAATGCAAACAGAGAGATAAATTCTAAAATCACTTTAAAAGTAAATAATGTAACATTAACATCTAAATTAACAAAAGGTTTTGCTACAATTAATTATACTATTCCTACAACATGGAAAGCAAATAATTATACAACAACATTAACCTTAGGTTCTTCTAATGTATATGCTGCAAAAACTATTAAAGGATTTTTAAATGTTAAATCAGGTAACAGTATCGTGATTACACCTATTAATTCAAGTGATTTGCTCTTACAAACATCAAAATTGCCTGCATCATATGATTTAAGAAAAGAAAATCTTGTATCCTCTGTTAAAGTTCAAAGTGGTAGTGGAAGTTGCTGGGCATTTACTTCATTAGCTTCACTTGAATCTGTTTTATTAGGAAAAACAGGTGTTGAATATGATTTTTCAGAAAATAACATGAAAAATCTTCTTAAAAAATATTCAATATATGGTGATGTCAATGGAGAACCAAATTCTGGAAATAATGATTTCGAACCTATCGGACTTTTAACAAGCTGGTACGCACCAGTAATGGAAAGTGAAGACAAATACGAATCAAGTAGTATTATCTCTCCAGTATTCAACTCAACATTCCATATTCAGGATGTATATATAATTCCTGAAAGAAGAAATGTAACTGACAATGAACTGATTAAACAGGCAATTTACAATTATGGTGCAGTTTCTACTGGTATATATTTATCCGGTAAAAACAGTTACACAACTGACCGTGACATTAATCATGGTGTGGTTATAGTTGGTTGGGATGATAATTATTCTAAAACAAATTTCAGCCCTAATGCTCCTGGTGATGGTGCATTCATAATTAAAAACAGTTGGGGAACAGGTAGTGGTGATAACGGTTATCATTACGTCTCATATTATGATACTACAATAGGATCATTATCCAAAGTAAATGATAGTACAAATGAACAATTAAATTATATTGTATTAATGGAAAACAACGATAATTATACAAATATTTACCAGTATGATACTGTTGTTAATTCATTAGAAACATTCAGTGACTTTGTTGCATATAAAAACATTTATACTGCTCAAAAAGATGAAAACATCGCAGCTTTTGGAAGTTATTTCCTACAGAAATCAGATTATCAGGTAATTATAAATGTAAATGGTAAAACTGTCCATACTCAGAAAGCTACAGTAACATTACCGGGGTACAGGACAATTAAATTAAATAAATACGTGCAGGTTAACAAAGGTGACGTATTTGAGATAATTCTTAAAATAAACAGAACAAAAACAGGCCATAATTACATACTTGTACAATACTGTGATTTATATCATTCAACTATTAAAAATGGTGAATCATTCCTTGAATATGGTGATGATGATGGAAACTGGTTAGACTTATATGATTATGAGTGTTCAGCACCATTAAAAGTCTATACTAAGGATGTTCCAACAATATCTTCATCAGTTGTAAAAAATAAGGATAATACTATAAATATCACAACAAACATTACAAATACAAAATCAAAGGCTACAGTATATTATATTGCGGATGCTTCTAAAGTAACAAGTAATGGAAAAGTCATTAGTACAACAGTCACAAAAGATACTAAATTCACTAAGACTATTAATCCTAATTTAAATTCAAATAAATATACATTAACTGTAGTATATTCTTGTGAAAATTATGAAATCAAAGAGTCATTTACAATAATCAATAAGTTGGAAAGTACAAAAGTTACTGTTATTTCAAATAGTAACCAAATAAAATATGGTGATAATGCTGTAATAAAGGGAAGTTTATCTTCCACAAAAGTACTGGCAAATCAGAAGATTACAGTAAGTGTGGGATCAAATTCATACACAACTACAACAGACTCAAAAGGAAATTATCAGTTAAATGTTAAAATGACAACATTAGGACAAAATACTGTTACAGTAAAATATGCAGGAAATGATGTATATGAACAATCAACAAATAAAATAACAGTAACTGTATACACAAACACACAAATAAGTATTGATAATATTAATACAACACAATACAGTGATTATGCAACAATTACCGGTAAATTTACTACAAGTAATGGACAAACAATCGCCAATACCAATATAAATTTATTAATCAATGGAAAACAGTATACAACTAAAACTAACACCAATGGGATCTATACTTATAAATACAAAACATCTGTTGTAGGAAAAAATAATATTACAGTATCATATGCTGGAAACACAATATATAAAGCTACAAAAACAGTTAAATCATTCAATGTTGTTCCTAAAAGTACCATTATTAAGGTTGATGCTGTTAAGGATGTTGCTTTTGGTGAT
>AUXO013405640.1_pt1 | contig 31942 bp, 27 predicted proteins | sample 768731 | NCBI WGS metagenome assembly AUXO01 (sample SAMN02715735, study PRJNA202380) | gut metagenome | biome: sheep rumen | host: Ovis aries | place: New Zealand: Palmerston North
GCAAAATCGGAATAAGAAACTTGATTCTCAATAAAAGCGGATAAGATTCGATTAGAATTGTGTAAACAAATATCATCGATATTTTCATAAATATCTTTTAAAACGGAATCGGATTCTTTTGCCATTGCCAATAAATCCTTATCAATTTGTTCTAGTATCATAATAACCTCCCAAAATTCACGCAACCTTTATTATACAGGATTGTTGGATATTGAGAATGGATGTTTTTATGCATTGTTTAAAATAGTTTGAGCTCATCTGTTTTATCTTCGTTTATATAACCTGTTAAAATCTCTTGTATGAGATGAGCATTGTTCATTCGAATTGCATATTGTTCTGGTTTTGTATAGCCAAACCAGTCATAGTTAAGATGCCATACGATAGATCTATCAATAATAATGAAATGCTTGTAATGTTTCATAAATCGATATTGAGCACCTAATCCTTTTAAATAATGTAGTTCTTCTTTGTTTTCTTTTGTGTTGTCAGATAATATGAACAAAATATAAATGCCTTGAGTAAATTTATTCTTTAATTCATCATATAAATTTTTGATCTTTGTTAATTTAATGTGAGTAGAGAATATGACAATTTCCTTTTTTGCGTTTTGTATGTCGGCCTTAAGAATATTTTCAAACGCATTATTTTCAAAAAGTATTTGATTGACTAAAGGGTTGGAATCTCGTTCTTGTACATGATAACCTTCTCTTTGGTATTGTTTTAAGCGTTTATAAAACATAGACTGCATCATAGCAATTTGTGTATCTACATAATCATAGACTTTGACTATGCTTTTTCCTTTATCTGGTCGATGAATTCGACCCGTATATTGTGTGATTCTATTTTCGTCTGATATAGGTAATAATAAAAACAAAGTTTTTAATGATGGTAGATCAAAACCTTCGCCTAAAAGTTTACTGGTTGCCAATAATATAAATGGTTGATTGGACGAAAACGAGTTTATCTTTTGAAAGGTATTGTTCCTATCTGCTTTTTTAGTGTTTCCAGTAAGTAAAAATACATTCTCCGCAGCTTTTTCTAGCATTTCTTTTAGTATATACAGGTGTTCTTTTCTTTCGGATAACACAATTATTTTTCCTTGCTGCTTATATTCAGAAAGTATATCTTTAAGAATTAAATAGTTACGCGCTGTATCATGAATCAATTCTTTGCAAATTTCGGTATATGATGCATTTTCTTTGAGTACGATTGAATTCGTCATTCTTGGAATCAAAAGCTGCATAAATTCATGATGTTGTTTGCCTTGATTAATAACACTACCATAACGAAGCTTCCCGCAGAACATATAGATTATTTTTTCAAGTCCGTCTTTTCGTTTTGGGGTTGCGGATAATCCATATATTCTCTTAGATAAGACATGCCTTAAAATGTGTGTAAAAGTATTGCTTGCGGCATGATGGCATTCATCAATGATTACCATGCCATATCCACTTAGTAATTCTGTTAGATTTTCTGCATTGGCCAAAGAAGCTGCAGTGGCAATGTCTATATTATGATTTAATCGTTTCTGTGTTCCGTTGTATGTACAGATGAATCGATCTTTTTTCTTTTCTGCATTAGGAAATTTTAAAAACTGTTGGAATCGTTCTAACCATTGATCTTGGATTTGTTTAGAGGGAACGATAATCAAAGTGTTTACTTTAAAATAACTGATTAAATAAATACCAATTACAGTTTTTCCAAAGCCAGGGACTGCTTTTAAAACACCTGTTTCATGATTTATGAGTTTGCTGATTGCATTTTCTTGCTCTTTTCGTAGCTCGCCGAGAAATTCTACGTCAATAGACATGCCAGAGCAGCGTTTATCTTTTAAATCGATCTTTGTATCTGGTAAAACTTCTTGTATTCTATCTTTAAGTCCTCGAGGTAAATATAGGTGTTGATCGTCTTCTTCATAGAATGATAATACTCTGGGTGTGGTTGCATAATAAATAGGTTTATGGAGTCTTTGGAGTTCATAATATCTGGGGTTATACATACTTGCCACGCGTTTTAAGGCATTGTATGTTAAGGAGTTTAAGTTTTTCTTTTCTATGGCAATTATGGATGATTCAAATCCGATTATATTTTTTGAGTATTCACTGGTGCTGTCCAAATTAAAACGCAGCTGTTCCTGATCAAAAAAATAGTCAGGTTCTTTATAGTTTGTAATCAATGTTTCTATTTCTTCTCTTGTTGATTTCTTTCGGGAAGACAGGTGTTCAATGGGATTTTGTAGGGGCTGTTTAAGATCGTTGATGAATGTGGAATTTCCTTTTTTATAAGCAGCGTATCGTAAGGGTAGTGCGATCTGGTTTCCAAAGCCTCCTTCAGGAAGATAATCTTGATTAGGAAACATTCTGTCAAAAGATGAATATTTAAGGTGTGTATTCGTTTTCATTGTTTCCTGAAGAATCCATTCGCCGAATCTTCTGGCAAGAGAAGCTTTTAGAGGTTCTGCAAAAAAGAACCAGAGATGACCACCATTGCCGGAAGCTGACCTTTCCATAACAGGATATAAATCAAACTGAATTGCTGCTTTATACACACTGTACATATCTTCAAACCATGAATCATCATCAAAATCAAACGCTAAAAAATTACAAGTATCATCTTGTAGTAAAGGGAAGATTCCAATACCTTTATTTCTGCCCAAAAAATGATCTTCTATGATGTCTTCATCTAAATGAGTATATTGTGCTACAGGACAATTGGTACAGGGATTTTTGATTTTACCTTTACGACAGCCCGGTTTAAATTCTATATCACATGCAATAGACCATCCTAATTTTTGAGTTTTTTGATTATAGTATATTTTTTCGAACACATCTTTTCGACCGTTAAAGTAATTCATAAATATGTGAATTTTATCTTGTTTATCTAACTTTTGTTCAGGAAGTGAAAGGATGATCCCGCGCTTTTTAAGTTCACTTTTTAATAGCTGATTCTCACGTTTTAGTTTTTCATTTTGTTCCATCAAGTCATGGATGGTTTGTTCAATTGAATTCATGGCCTCTCCTGATTGTTAATATAGTCTTACATTAATCAAATTATAGCAGTTTATATACCTTTGCAAAGGGTGAAAGATGTTTACAACTAGTGTTTTTATAATATGAAAACTAAAAAAAAGCTAAATGTTTGAAGGAAGCTAATTATAAAAAAATTGTAAATGAACAAAATTGGACAGAGGATGATTTAGAACGCCTGGTGTCTAGTGGAAAGATATTTTATGCAGATGCTTTTGAACGACAAGCAAACGTATTGATTGATGAATATGAAAATGTATCCGATACTATTTTTGTGATATTGAAGGGATAGAAAATGTTCTAAATTTAGAAAACATTGCAATGTTAGAATTGCCACTTTTACCATTCGAAAACAAAATCTATGATGAATATATTCGTGCTGTGGAAAAACAGTTTAAAATATGGTCTTCATTTCTTCTGCTCGTTGCATTACTTCTTTTAAGGATGGTATCGAAGTCATACCACCCATTGTTTCTGTAGAGATCGACGCAGTTAAGGATGCTAATTTGATGACGGTTTCAAGAGGATAGTTGTGGCCTAGAAAATAGACAAAAGCACCATGAAAAATATCACCGGCTCCGGTAGAATCGACGGTTTTAGTTTTAAAGGCAGGAACATGATAGATTTTTTGATTCTCCTGATAAAGTGCGCCACGATCACCAATCGTAATGACGATATGTTTTGTGTTGAGCTCTGCCAGTTTTGAAAAAATCGCAGATAATTTATTCGTATTTTGAACATCAATTTCCTGACCGGTATAGGTGCGACTTAAATCTTCGCTGCATACAAAGTAGTCAACAAGCGGGGCCAGTGTAGAGGTCCATGGTTTTACAGAACCGGCATCCATGACAGAAGTAGCGTTCGGGTATTTTTTAAGAGCTTGTAATGCAATTTCTGTTTCCCTTCCGTCAATAAGGATGAAATCAGGGTCTTCTTTTGGCCATTTTGGTTCCATATGTGATTCTTGTAAAGGATGGTTAAAAATTGTACGACTTCCGTTTAGGGGATTTGCCAATATGCAACTGATACTGGTGGAAGTGGATGGATCGATCAAAATCGTTTCTGTGGAGATGTTTAATTTATGCAGCTGATCAAGAATTTCTTTTCCCAGAAAATCATCGCCGACACGTGCAATCAAAGAAGTATCGCATCCCCATTTTGCCAACAAAGCTGCTGCATTTGTAGCTGGAGCACCAATACACTCTGTGCGTTCTTTCATGACATATTTTCTATTTTCAATGATGGTTTCATTCAGAGAGAATGTCAGATCATAAACGATCTGACCAACACATAATATTTTCATGGTTTTATTTTATCATAGATTCGATATAATAAGACGGTAAGTGGGGAATGAGAAATGATAAAAGCGGTTATATTTGATATGGATGGGCTGATGTTTAATACAGAAGCCATGTTTAAAATATTATTTCGAGAAGTGTTGGATCAAAATCATATTCTGGCACCGGAGTCGATAGTGGAAGCGATGATTGGCTGTGATTCAAGGAGAATACAGATTTTTGAACAGGAATATCCGGGGATCACGGAGACGATGGCATACTGTCAAAAACATAGAATGGAATACTTTTTTTCGATGTTTAAAGAACCAGGATCGGCCAATATGCCGGGATTACAGGAATTGATCACATATCTGGATCAGCAGAAGATACCGTATGCGATTGCGTCCAGTTCAGCTCCGGAAGATATTCGAAGAATGGTAGAACATGCAGGGTTTAAAATTTCCTACAAGGTTTTAACAAGTTCTAAAGAAGGGATTCCATCCAAACCGGCACCGGATATCTTTTTGGAGACGGCTAAAAGGTTAAATGTTGATCCGAAAAACTGTCTGGTGCTGGAGGATAGTAAAAATGGAATCATAGCCGCTGCCGGCGCCCATATGCACTCGATTTTTGTCCCAGATCAGATCGTACCGGATGAAGAAATGAAACCGTATATTCAAACAACTTGTCAAAGTTTAAAGGACGTTATACCATATTTAGAAAATCAACCAGCCATGGTATAATGGCTTAGAGGTAAGAGGAGACAGAATGATGAAAAAAGAACTCGTGATCGTTCTCGATTTCGGCGGACAATATAACCAGTTAGTTGCACGCCGTGTACGTGAATGTAATGTGTATTGTGAGATTTACTCGTATAAGACAGATTTGGAAAAAATCAAGGCAATGAATCCAAAAGGGATCATCTTAACTGGTGGACCTAACAGCTGTTATGAAGCGGACTCGCCAACATATTCTAAAGAATTATTTGAATTGGGAATTCCTGTATTGGGATTGTGCTATGGTGCGCAGCTGATGATGCATGTGTTGGGCGGAAAAGTCGAAAAAGCCGATGCTCGTGAATATGGAAAGACGGAAGTCATCGTAGATAAAACGGATTCAAAGATTTTTGAAGGAGTCAGTCCGAAAACGATTTGTTGGATGTCTCATTTTGACTATATTTCTAAAGTAGCTCCGGGATTTGAAATTACCAGCCATACGGAAAACTGCCCATGTGCATCGGCAGAAAATGTAGCAGAAAATCTATATGCGATCCAGTTCCATCCGGAAGTGTTACATACGCAGGAAGGTACAAAGATGTTGTATAACTTTGTACGTAATATATGTGGCTGTGCCGGCGATTGGCGTATGGACTCGTTTGTCGAAGATCAGATCAAGGCTATTCGTGAGAAGGTCGGTGATGGAAAAGTTCTTTGTGCATTAAGTGGCGGCGTAGACTCTTCTGTAGCAGCGGTTTTATTATCCAAAGCCATCGGTAATCAGCTGACTTGTGTATTTGTGGATCATGGACTGCTTAGAAAAAATGAAGACAATGAAGTTGAAGCGGTATTTGGACCGGAAGGCCCATATGAGTTAAACTTTATTCGTGTCAATGCCCAGGATCGTTATTATAGTAAGTTAAAAGGTGTAACGGAACCGGAAGCAAAACGTAAGATCATCGGTGAAGAATTCATTCGTGTGTTTGAAGAAGAAGCCAAAAAGATCGGAGCAGTGGACTTCCTGGTACAGGGAACGATTTATCCGGATGTCGTAGAGAGTGGTTTAGGTGGCGAAAGTGCTGTCATTAAATCGCATCACAATGTCGGTGGTTTACCGGATCATGTCGATTTCAAAGAAATTATCGAGCCTTTACGTGATTTGTTTAAAGATGAAGTACGTAAAGCCGGATTGGAATTGGGCATTCCGGAAAACTTGGTATTCCGTCAACCTTTCCCAGGTCCAGGTTTAGGTATTCGTATCATTGGTGAAGTAACGGCAGATAAGGTGCGTATCGTACAGGATGCTGATGCGATTTATCGTGAAGAGATTGCCAAGGCTGGACTTGATCGTGAAATCGGGCAGTATTTTGCGGCGTTGACCAATATGCGCTCTGTTGGTGTCATGGGTGATGAAAGAACATATGATTATGCCATTGCCTTGCGTGCTGTCAACACAATTGACTTTATGACAGCCGAAGCGGCACAGATTCCTTATGAGGTATTGAATAAGGTGATGTCCAGAATTATAAATGAGGTGCGTGGGGTCAATCGTGTTATGTATGACTTGACGAGTAAGCCGCCGGGGACGATAGAGTTCGAATAGTATACAAGCATAAGAAAACGCCTTAAATCAGGCGTTTTTTGCGTATTGGGTGTGATTTTGCTACCAAAATGCTACCACTTTCTTTAATTTGGTGAATAGTACACTCTTCCATCATGAATTATTAGCTTAGTTTCTTGGCCGAATACATTTAATAATTTTGGTTGATCAATCTCATTATTTTTTTGCTCTTTGATTTTATTAACCAATGTTTCATCAAAATTTTCATAATTCCATTCATCATGAATGGCTTCAATAATTGGGCGAGCAACATTGTTTAATATGTTGTTCTTTAGATATCGATGATTTTCTAAGTCCACATTTAATTGTTTGATTGTCTTGTTGTGAAAAGATTTTATATTCTTTCTAACACTAGAAGCGTTAGTGAAAGCACAATTGAATTTTTCATAACAATAATCGACGCTCATGGAGCCCTTATATAGTATGTATTTTAATGAAGCAATTTGATTAATTACTTGAACCAAAATATTTTGTTGGGTGAACAATCGCTCCAACATAACCGTAGTTCTTTGATAGTCAGAAAAGTTATCGATATTCTTTTTGGAAATATCAATTGTTTCGTGGTTAATATGAGTCAAAATATCTAAAGCCTTCTCTTCGTAGTCACTTAACTTCGTTAATTCTTGAGATATAGCTTGCTCATTTGATAGAATCTCATCTTTATATTTTGAAACTATAGAAACATTAGTAATGAGATTTTGGACTTTGGCTAGTCGTTCTTTATCTAAAAAATTCTTGATTTCTTCAACATTCTCATTCAAAGATTCTAGCTTATTGTCAATTTCAGACATATAGTATTGTCCAACAACTATTGAAGCTATATTCATAGCATCCGCAGCATAATTTAGCATTTTTGAAGGTTGGATTTCCTTGAGATTTTGAATTTCTACAGGTTTAAAATTTGCTTGGTGTAATTGTCTGTTGTATGTATAACTTCCTCTATAAGCACCCTCTATTGCCTTGCTATTATGAAGCTTTGCATTAGGTGGAATAATAACTTCCATGACATTTTTTGGGATGTTAGCATTAAAATTCTTTATTTGCTTTCCAGCATTTATTAGTTGTTGAGTTTGAGTTACACTTCGGCTTGTATCAATTACATGCGGAACTAAAGTATTGATCCTTTTTAATAGTTTAGGATTGGTTATTTCAGGAAAATTATTGATTTCATCTGTTTCTTCAGTTTGGTTGATTTGAATACTGTAATCATTAGTCAGTTTAATAATATTTGGAATTTTATAATTGTCATTGACTTCTCGATTTTCGGGTAAATCCGCTCGTTTCGTTGGTTGGATTTTATATATGTATATGATTACAACAAATAATATGAGCCCAATAAATGTAATAATTATTGCAGTGGTATTCATAATTTAAATTTCTCTTGGAGCTCCGTAATTGATTTTCCAATTTATGTATTCTTCTTTTGTGATCTTGCCGTCGGCTAGATCTTTTTGTTTTTCCGCCCACTGTCTTAAGAAATCTTCAAAAATAGGATTATCAATATGTATTAAGTATTTATCATCTTCATTAATAATGTCTATGGGCAGATTGTCTACATCCCATTCAAATAAAGAGAAGGCAAAATCTAAAGCAGCTGTTCTTTCTTTTGTGCTCAGGTAGAGCGAATTAACATCTAGTGCTTTACTGATCTTTTCCAACATATCTTCTTTAGGTTTTCTTTTTCCATTTTCATATTGTGAAATGCGAGTCCTACCATTTTCTCCTTCACCAAGCCCTACTTTAATAGCTAGTTCTTCTTGGGTGAGGCCTCTAAACTGGCGAACATAGCGAATTCTTTCGCCTATATCCATTTTCGTCACCTCCATGTCTTACTTTCACAGAATAAGTATAACATGTCTATACGGTACAGAGAACAAAAAAGTTAACATTTCTTTATAAAACCATTGACGAGAGCAAATATGCTCTCTATAATATAAGAGAACAAATTAGTTAACGTATGGAGGTGAATGAATATGAAAAACAGTTTGTTTATGAACGCTCAGGAAGTGGCGGATTTATTGGGAACTTCAAAAGCATATGCTTATAAGTTGATTCAAAAGCTAAATGAAGAATTGGCAAAAGAAGGGTATATCACAATTCAAGGTAAAGTGAATCGAAAATTCTTAAAAAAGCGTATCTATGTTGAGGATAAAAGTTAATGGCAGTTCCAGGAATTTATTTTGATAAGAAAACAAAAACATATTATGTATCTAAACGATATGTGGATGAAATGGGCAGTAATAAGCGATTGTTTAAGAGAGGGTTCAAGACACAAAAAGAAGCGAAGCAATATATGAATTCTTTTCTGATGAAAGAACATGGACATCAGGATATGACCTTTGATGATTTCATAGATGTTTATTATGGTGATAGGAAAGAGCGTTTAAAGTTGAATACTTTTCTAACCAAACAAAAGATTATTGAAACGACCATAAGGCCATATTTTGGAAGCTTAAAATTGAACGAGATTACTCCGGCTATCGTAATGAAATGGCAAAATGAAATTTTAAAAACGCAAACAAAATATAACAAAAACTATGCAAATTCAACTTTGAAAACCATTCATGCTCAGTTAAGTGCCATATTTAATCACGCGGTTAAGTATTATGGTTTAAGACAAAATCCAGCTAACGTCGTTGGAACCATGGGAAAACCAGAGAAAAAAGAAATGCTGTTTTGGACACAGGAAGAGTATAAGAAGTTTTCTTTAGAAATTATGGATAAACCGATTAGTTTCTATGCCTTTGAGGTTCTTTATTGGTGTGGAATTCGTTTAGGAGAACTATTGGCTCTTACGAAAGAAGATTTCGATTTAGAAAATAAGAAGTTACGAATAAATAAGTCATATCAGAAAATCAATGGAGAAGATGTGATCACAACACCAAAAACTGTTAACAGTAATCGTTATATTGATATGCCGGATGCTTTGGTTGAAGAAGTGCAGAACTATTTTAATGAATTATACGGCATCAAAGATACAGATCGAATCTTTCCAATAACAAAATCTTATCTTCATCATGAAATGGATCGAGGTGCAAAAGCAGCAGGTGTAAAACGAATTCGAATTCATGATTTACGACATAGTCATGTTTCGTTACTGATTCAAAAAGGTTTTAGTGCAATTGCGATAGCACAACGTGTTGGTCATGAATCGATTCGAATTACTTATAAATATGCTCATTTATTTCCTTCGGTTGGAAAGGATATTGCCAATGTTTTAGATAAAGAAATGGAGGAAGAACATGACAAAGAAAAAACCTTATCAAAGAACCAGGAATAACGTTATAGCATTTCGAGTGAATGACGAGGAAAAAGAGATCTTAAATTCAAAGGCTGAATTAAGTGGCTTAAGTAAGCAGGACTACCTAATTCATTGTATAGCACAAAGGGATTATGTTATTGATGCTCGAAATACTAGGGTACAAAGAGCTGTTTACAATCAAATTAATGAATTTATTGAATTGCTCAAGAAGCAGCCATTTATCAAAGATTGGGAATACACAGATATAGAAGTTCTTGAATATTTATTGAGGATTATCATCTCTATAAAAAAAGGAGCAAAAAATAAAGTAGAACTGGAGCCACGCCAATGAATCCAATTTTAAAATCTGCTTTAAATTATGCTCAGGAACATTATAAGGTATTTCCAATTCAATATCATTCAAAATCCAAACAAGTATTAGCATCTTGGTTGAATGAAGCATCAACAGACGAAAACTTGATTTTTCAATGGTTTGAAAATACTCGATTTAACATTGGTGTTAGAACAGGAAATGGCTTAGTCGTAATAGATGTAGATAATAAAAACAACAAGAATGGCTTACATGTCATTAAAAATCTGATGAAAGACTTTCCTAAAACGAAGATAGTAAAAACGCCAAACAATGGAATTCATATTTATTATCGGGTAGACAGAGAAATTCATAACAAAGTGGATCTGTATCCGGGTATCGATATTCGTGGGGAACACGGTTATGTATTAGGAGTTGGCAGTGAATTAGACAATGGAAAATATGAATTATTTACGGATTATCCCATTGCACAGGCTGATGAAAGTGTTTATCGCTTCATAGAAAAGCAGGAACAAAAGGAAGAAAAAAGAGATCTACAGATTTCAGAAATCTATCAAGGGCAACGTAATGATACTTTGTTTCGGCTGGGTTGTTCACTTCAAAGAAGTGGACTCAGTGATGAAGCAATTGAGAGTTGTTTAAAATTGGAAAACAAGAATCGATGTATACCTCCTTTAGAAGATAAGGAAGTAGAAACAATCATAAAAAGTGTCTTCAAATATAAGAAGGATTTTGTTTCTTATTCAAAGTATGAGGGTAGTTATACCAGTGCTTCTTTATTAAATTCGGAGGAAGATGATGAACCAGATATTGTGGAAGATATGATCACTGTTGGATTTACTTTGTTAGGTGCTCCACAGAAAACAGGAAAAACCTTTTTCTGCCTGCAGCTTGCGGATGCGATTGCATCTGGAAATGTTTTTTTGGAAAGGAAAGTTCAAAAGGGCACTTCACTATATCTAGCTTTTGAAGACAAGAGAGCAAAGTTGAAAAGAAGGCTGCAGACAATGGGAGTCGAACCCAAAGAAAACTTTATTATCGATGTCTTAAAACCAAATGAAAATTATGATTTGGAAGGTAGGATCTTAGAAGTGAAAGGAAGACATCCAGATCTAAGTCTAGTCATCATTGATACGTTTCAAAAGATTCGAAAAATCAAAGATAGGGATTATGAAAACGACTATAAAGAATCTACCATTTTTCATGAATTAGCCTGTAAACATGGAATTGCCATCTTAGCTACAACACATCTTAGAAAAGATTTAGATACTAACAATCCATTCAAAGCGATTTATGGAACAACAGGTTTAACTGCTGGGGCTGATTCGATTCTTGTGATGTATAAGAAGGTTCATATCTCACAATATATTCAGTTTGCATCACAAGCCAAAGATGCACCAGATTCATTGATGACGCTGCGTCAAAAAGAGAACCTCACACTCGAAGTTTGTGAAACTGAAAGTGACGATGTATGGGATGAAAGAATCGTAAAGATTATTAATTTTATTGTTGTCGCAAAAGAGTTTATTGGCTCTCATGAGCAACTGGCATCTAAGATTGGATTAAACATTACAGGAAGACCTTTACAGGCTTTGATGCGATCCAACACGCAAGTTTTTAAGGAAGTGCATATCGTATACGAAATACTTCCAAGAAAAAATAAAGCAAGACAGATTCGCCTTGAATATCAAGGAGATGAAGTGGAATAAGAGTGACGGTGTGACGGTCAGACAGAGTATGTATATCACTGTCACACTGTCACCAATATTTGAGTCATTTCTACTCAAATAAAAATAGCAAGCAACGTATTTTGAACCCAAAATACAAAATATAGGGCTTGCCCTATGACCCTCGAAGAAAGGAGAAAAGATTAAATGAAAAGAAATTTTGAAATTAAAGTTCGGTTGAACACAGATGAATATATTGATTTAATGAACAAAGTTTTGGTATCTGGGTATAGCCGAGAAAGATACATTCGCTCCTTGATTTCCGGAGTTGTACCCAAGGAAAAACCGCCGATTGAATATTATCAATTGATTCGAGAATTTAATGCGATTGGAAATAATTTGAATCAGTTGGTTCGTAATTCTTATCACGAAGATCAAAAAGAAATGGTGATGGAAGTTCTTGAAAAATTAAAAACAATGATTACAAATTTTGATAATCAAGTACGGAATCCAAAAGCATAATGGCCACAACAAGTTTATGGGCGGTACGAAGTGGATTAAAGTATTTGGTTGACTATGTCAGCGATGAAGAAAAGACAGTAGGGATTGATAAAACATTAGATTATATTTCAAACGAAAACAAAACAATGAATAAGCAATATGTGACTTGCATCAATTGTAGTTTCTTAGATCCCTATGCATCAATACTCAACACAAAGAAACAATTTCATGACGAAAAAGAGATTCTAGCTTTTCATGGATATCAATCCTTTGATGCCGGTGAAGTCGATGCACAAAAAGCGCATGATATTGGAGTGGAATTTACAAATAAATTGTGGGGAGATCGTTTCGAAGTTGTGGTTACTACACATCTAAATACAGAACATATTCATAATCATTTTTTGGTGAATTCTACTTCATTTGTTGATGGTAAACGTTACTGTAATACAAATGAAGATATTCGAAAAATGAGAGAAGTAAGTGATGAGATTTGTTTAGAAAATGGATTGTCTATTGTTGAAAATCCAGATAGAGAACACAACTATTTTTCTAAGAAAAAACTTAGAGAAATGATCAAAAGAGTAATCGATGAAGCGATACTTTCTAGCTGGACTTATAAAGAATTTGAATTGGAATTATTTACGCAGGGTTATCAGCTTAATGGGTTTGAAGATTCTTTATCGATCCAACATCCGGATTCAAAAGTGCCAATACGTGTAAAGAAACTAGGAAACAATTATACCTACGATCGAATCAGGGAACGCATTTTGAATCATGATTTTATACCTTCTATTTATGACAGAAAAGGTATGGATATGAAGCCGTATCTACAGCGATTTAAGGCGAAGAAACTTACACCGCTGCAAAGACTATTTATTCGTTATCAATACACATTAGGAATTCTTCCGAAAAATAATACTTACCGAAAGAAATATTCTAAAGAAACAACAAAGGCTTTATCGAAGTTAGATGCGATTACAGATCAAACAATTTTCATCTGTAAGAATGAAATCACAGATATTGATCAACTTCGAAGCATTCGAATCAATGTTTTAAGAGAATTGAAACCATTGTTTAAAGAACGGCAGCATCTTTATTACAAATTAAGCAAAACAGAAGACCCAAAATTGATTGTTGAAATAAGAGAAAAGATCCAATCGTTAAATCAAGAAATTAAACAAAAAAGAAAAATAGTAAAGCTTTGTGATGGGATTGCGGATCGCTCAACTAGAATCGAGGACTTCTTTAATAAGGAATATGAACAAACGAAAAGAAAAGGAGAAAAAGAAAGATGACATTATATGAAGAACTTATTGAAAAATATCACAATGATGAATTAATTGACTATTTTTTAGAAAAGAGAAAACGGTATTTGAATGATGTGAAACCTAGATATTTTCATAAATTAATTCAATTCAATCTGTTAGAAAAAGATTTAGAAAGGACGACTCGAATTTCTTATAATTCCTACGAGTATTACGCAAAAACTATGTTTGACCTGGGTGACTTTGAAGAGAAATATCAAAACAAATCAAAGGAATATAAGGAAAATCTTCTAGATGAACTAGATGTTCGGTTGAAAACGCTAGTTCTAAACCAAGTTACTTATAAATTAAAAATGAATCTTCGAAAGAAATATCAAGGCACTTCGTAAAGAGGTGCCTTGATTGCATTTAATAACGAAAAATAGACAGAATGAAAAAAAATATTTCGAAACACAAATATTTATATATTAAAAAGTATTTAAAAATTGTATAATATTTTTGTAGTACATCGGCTTAATAAGGAGGCAGATGAGAATGCAAGTTAGTTATAAAAAATTGTTCAAATTATTGATTGATAACGATTTAAAAAAGACAGAATTTGCGAAAAAAATAGGTATTGGTCAAAACACATTGGCTAAACTCTCTAAAAATGAATATGTTTCAATGGAAGTTTTAGCCAAAATTTGTAAAGGACTAAACTGCAAAATCGAAGATATAGTAGAGTTTATTGATGATTAATGGGGAGTAAGGGTATGACAGATATAGAATTAAAACAATTAGAAGAAAAACTTTGGCATTCAGCAGATTTATTACGCGCTGGAGCTCATATGTCTGCTGTGAGTTATGGTGAGCCAATACTTGGTTTAATTTTCTTAAGATATGCAGATATTCGCTATAAACAATTCAAACAGGAAATTGAAGAAGAATATAACAAATACAAAGGAACTCGCATGGAAAAAACTATAAAAGAAATCGCGGTTGAAAAATGTGGGTTCTATTTGCCTAAAGAAGCTTATTTCGATGATATAAACGATGCCCCAGATGACGCGAATAAAGCAACTTTAGTAAAGAATGCCATGATTGCGATAGAAACAGAAAATGATTCGATGGCAGGCGTTCTTCCTAAGGATGTTTATGGTCAATTAGTTCCGAAAGAAGAGCCAGAATTATTATCGAATGTAATCCGAGTATTTAAAGATATTCCAGAGGATATCAGCATTGATCTGTTTGGAAAGATCTATGAATACTTTTTAGGTAACTTTGCATCTGGAAAAGACGGAGGGGAATACTATACTCCTGCTTCCGTAGTTCAATATATGATTGAAGTATTACAGCCAACGCCAGGCAACAAACAATTCTTAGATCCTGCTTGTGGTTCAGGTGGTATGTTTGTTCAAGCAGCAAGATATATGCACAATCATAATGCAAGTGAAGAAGATTTAATGAATTTCAGATGTTATGGTGTAGAAAAAGACCCGGATACGAACAAAATTGCAAAGATGAATTTACTTCTTAATAATGTTCGTGGAGAAATAACTGAAGCCAATTCCTTTTATTCAGATCCCTATGATGCAGTAGGGAGATTTGATTATGTCATGGCCAATCCTCCGTTTAATGTAGATGAAGTCAATTATGAGCGAGTAAAAGATGATCCTAGATTCAACGAATACGGAATTCCTAGAAACAAAACAAAGAAATCTTCAAAAAAAGACTCAGATAAGAAAGAAACTGTACCAAACGCAAACTATTTATGGATTTCTTACTTTGCTACTGCATTGAATGAGCATGGAAAAGCTGCTTTAGTCATGGCCAATAGCGCATCCGATGCAGGAAAAAGTGAACTTGAAATAAGAACAAAAATGATTGAAGAAGGAATCATTTCTCAGATGGTTACACTTCCTTCTAATATGTTTACTACCGTAACTTTACCAGCAACTCTTTGGTTCTTTGATAAGAATAAACCAAATACAGATAAAAAAGATGAAATCTTATTTATCGATGCTCGTAACGTATTTACTCAGGTGGATAGAGCGCATCGTAAATTCAACGATGAACAAATTAAAAACTTAGGCATTATTACTCGCTTATATCAAGGAGATACTCAAGCTTATCAAGACCTATTAAACGAATATAAAACGAATTTAGAAGTATTAGACAACAAAGAGTATTGGCAAGAACAGATCGACTGGTTACAAGAACGATTCCCTGATGGAGTCTACCAAGATGTAATCGGTCTTTGTAAAGTGGCTAAACTAGAAGGTGAAGATGGAATCAAAGATCAAGACTATTCATTAAATGCCGGAAGGTATGTTGGTGTAGTCATCGAAGACGATGGCATGACCAAGGAAGAATTCAAAGAAACAATGCTGTCTTTGAACGAAGAACTGGAAAAACTTAACAAAGAAGCAAAGGAATTAGAAGATAAGATATCATTAAATATCCAAGGATTGTTTGGTGAAAAGTCATGTTAAGGGTTAATGGTTATTACAAATTAGGAGATGTTTCTGAAAAAATAGGGAGCGGATCAACTCCAAAAGGAGGGCAATCTGTTTACATAGAAGAGGGTGTTTCTCTAATAAGAAGTCAAAATGTTTACAACATGGAATTTTCTTATGATGGATTAGCACATATAGATGATAATGCAGCTAATAAATTGAAAAATGTAGCATTAAAAGAAGAAGACATCTTGCTCAATATTACTGGCGATTCAGTGGCTAGATGTTGCATGGTTCCTAAAGGCGTTCTACCAGCAAGGGTAAATCAGCATGTGTCTATAGTACGAGTAGATAAATCATTAATAAATCCTAAATATTTAATGTATTATTTGGTATCTCCGTTTATGCAAAAATATTTGATAATGCTCGCACAGGGGAAAGGTGCCTCGAGAAGTGCTTTAACAAAGGGAATGATTTCAAAATTAGATATTCCAAAAATTGATTTGGATTCCCAAACGAACATTTCAAGTAGCTTAGAAATATATGATTTCTTAATTGAGAATAACAACAAACGAATTAAGATTCTAGAACAAATGGCTGAAGAGCTTTATAAAGAATGGTTTATTAGATTTAGATACGACTCAAAGAAAATTGAATATCAAGAAAGTAATCTTGGTATGATACCTTCAACTTTTAATGTTGTGCCCATCGGAGAATTGATAGATTACTATATTGGAGGTGGATGGGGGAACGATAACAAAAGTGATGAATATTGTGAAGAAGCATTTGTAATTCGAGGGGCTGATTTTCCGAATGTAAGAATCGGTGATATAAGCACAACACCACTTCGATTTCATAAAAAATCAAATTATGATAAGAGGAAATTACTACCAGGAGATATTGTTATAGAAATATCTGGGGGGACGGAAGAAAAACCAGTAGGTAGAACAATATTGATTACTGATGAATTGTTAACTGAATTTAGCTATTCAGTGATTTGTGCAAGCTTCTGCAAGTTGATTCGTGTATCGAAAGAGAAAATATCTCCAATATATTTACATTATTGGATGAACTACATGTATGAAACAAGAATGATTGATCGTTTTCAATTGCAGTCAACAGGGATCATTAATTTTAAATTTGAGTATTTTTTGAGAAAAGGACTAGTATTGATTCCACCAAAAGATTTGATGGTTGAGTTTGAAGAAAAAACTAAGATTTTGAAGAAGCAGATAGATTTATTATCAATAAAGAATTCCAACCTGAGAGAGCAACGTGATTTATTATTGCCTAGACTAATGTCTGGTAAATTAGAGATAAAAGAAAGTGAGTGATGGCATGATTGAAGATAAGTTAATTGAGAAGGCCAAAGAATGTTTTACGATGGCTATAGAGCTTTATAATAAGCCTACGATCAAATACCGTGTCGAAGGGTTTAGTTTGTTTATTTGTAATGCTTGGGAACTCATGTTAAAGGCTTATTTGATTAAACGTGATGGAATGGACAGTATTTATTTCAAAGATAACCCGGATAGAACGATATCTTTAGAAGGCTGTTTGCGTAAAGTCTTTACCAATGAAAAAACGCCCTTAAGAAGAAACTTGGAAAAGATCATTGAGCTTAGAAATACCAGTACTCACTTTATTACAGAGGAATATGAAATGGTTTATATCCCTTTGTTTCAAGCTTGCGTTTTAAATTTTGTTGAAAAAATGAATGAGTTTCATCAAGTGGATATGACAGAAGTGATTCCTCAGAATTTCTTGACATTGGTTGTGAGTATGAAAGCGTTGGATGAAGAATCTATTAAAGCTAAGTATCCTGAAGAAATAGCTCGTAAGATCATCGACAGCAACAACAAGCTTCAGCCAATGATCGATGAAAACAATCAAGGATTTGCGATTAAGATTGAACACTACCACTATTTAACTAAGAAAAAAGAAGAGGCAACTTCTTTTGTGAAGGTGGATAATAAGGCTGATGCGACAGTGAAAATCATTAAGCAGATTCAGGATGTGAATGACACGCATAAATACAATATGAAAAATGCTTGTAAAGAGATTAACAACCGATTAGTTAAGAGTGGATTGGAACCAATAGCGAATCAATACGTTTTTAATTTATTTAACAAAGTATATGGAATCAAAGAGAATCCAAAATACTGTTATGTTCATAAACAATTTTCTCAGCCTCAGTATACGTATTCGATACATGCGATTGAATTAATCACAGAAGAGATTAAGAAGGATCCTGAGAATATTGTGGCGAATTTAAAAAAGAGTAAAAAAAAAGACTAACCCCAGGGGCAAAGGAATTCTTGGTATAAACACCTACTCTCATTCGAGAACCCAGCCTATCTCCTTCACGAGTTAGTTCATAAATATATTACCATGGACATCCATGGATTTCAATTGAAACGATAGATTGAGAAAAGGAGGATTGCTATGGCAAACTTTATTACAGAAGATGATATTGAACAAACAATACTAAAGAGATTAGATCAGAAGCCGTTTGAATATGACATCATTGTTTGTGATAGCGATCCTGCTAAGCGTGATGATTTGAATGATGGCACAAACCGATCTTCAAAGAAAGAATGTATACTTCCATCTGTTTTATTGGATTCATTGATTCGACTGAATCCGAAAGTGTCTGAAGACAAATTAAAAGAAGTGGTTCAAGAATATCGAAGAGATTTTAGTGGAACGGATATTGTGGATACAAACTATTCTCTATATAAGATGCTTCGTAATTCAAAGAAAATCGATGTGATCAAAAACGGTAAAAAGGATTTTGACTTCATTAAGTTTATTGATTTTGAACGTCCTGAAAACAATACTTTTACTGCTGTATCTCAAATGTGGATACAAGGGCGCTATAACTATAGACGCCCAGACATTTTGATATTTGTTAATGGATTACCGTTGGTATTCATTGAACTAAAAAATAGCATTATCAAAGTACAGGAAGCATATGATAAGAATTTACAAGATTATAAGCGAGATATTCCGAATCTGTTTGCGTTCAATCAAATCTGTGTATTATCAAATGGAATTGAAACGCGAGTAGGGGCATTTAACGCTTATTATGAACATTTCTTTGAATGGCTTAAAGTAGAAGAAGGACAAAAAATCAATCGTGGTGAAATCAAAGATAAGGGATTGTCCATTCAGATATTACTCGATGGTTTGTTTGTTAAGGAAAAACTGATTGATTATATTGAGAACTTTATTCTGTTTGAGAATAAAAAGATAAAGATTATTGCTAAGAACCACCAATATATTGGTGTAAATAACTTGATGAAATCTGTATATAATCGTAAGGAACTAAATGGTAAATTAGGGGTTTTCTGGCATACACAGGGTAGTGGAAAATCTTATTCCATGATCATGTTTGCGCGGAAAGTAAAGCGTAAAGTAGTAGGAAATTTCACTTTCTTGATTATTACGGATAGAGAAGATTTGGATACACAGATTTTTAAGAACTTTTTTAGAACCGAGGTTATTGGCGAAAAAGAAGAGTGTAGGCCAAAAGATAGCAAACAATTACGTGAATTCTTACAAGATAATAAGCCGTTCATTTTTACGTTGATTCATAAATTTCGTTATGACAAGACGAAGAAATATCCAGTTCTTACAACAAGAGATGATATCTTTGTGTTAGTTGATGAGGCACATCGTACGCAATATAAAGATTTAGCAGAGAATATGAGAATTGCATTGCCAAATGCTAACTTTGTTGCGTTTACTGGAACACCTTTGTTAGGAAAGAGAAGATTAACGAATCAGTGGTTTGGGGATTATGTTTCTGAATATAACTTCGCTCAATCTGTAGAAGATGGATCCACTGTACCACTCTTCTATAGTCGAAGAGTACCTGAAGTTGGATTGGAGAATAATTTCTTGGATGATGATGTAGTCGATATCATCGAAAATGAGAATTTGAATGAAGATGAAACTCTATTATTAGAAAACTCTTCTTCCAGAATATTAGAGGTTATTAAAAGAAATGACCGATTAGAAAAAGTGGCAAAAGATATAGCGCATCACTTTCCTAGAAGAGGATTTTTGGGAAAGGCTCTTGTGGTGTCTGTGGATAAATTTACTGCGGTTCGTATGTATGATAAGGTCAAACATTATTGGGATATTGAGATCCAGGATTTGATTAAAGAACGAAATCAGGCGGTCACCAAAGAAGAACGCGATAAGTTAACAGAGATCATCAATTATATGAGTAATGTTGATATGGCGGTTGTTATTTCTGTAAACGAAGGAGAAGACGTTAAAAAGTTTGCAGATCAAGGCTTAGATCTACAAAAACATATCGATAAGATGAATTCTCTTGTTGATGGTAAAGACTTAGAGGATCGTTTTAAAGATCCAGAAGATAACTTGAGTTTAGTTTTTGTGTGTGCAATGTGGCTTACTGGATTTGATGTAAAAAACTTGTCTACTCTGTATTTGGATAAACCAATGAAGAGTCATACTTTGATGCAGGCGATTGCCAGAGCTAATAGGGTGTATCCAGGTAAACCTTGTGGAATCATTGTTGATTACGTGAATGTGTTTAAATACATGAGAGAAGCTTTGCGTGACTATGCTACTGGTGATGACGAAGGTGAATTTCCAGCTAAAGATATGGGCCAATTGATTTCCATGTTAGAAGATAGTATCACTGAAGGAGATGAATTCCTAAAGTCTTTGGGAATCGATTTAACGAACATTATTGATGGAGAAGATACTTTTGATAAATTAGAGCAGTTAAGAGGAGCTTATGACAAAATAGTTGAATTGGATGAAAGTAAAGATCGTTTCAAAGTGATTACCAATACAATGATTAATTTATATGAATCCTCTAAACCAGAAATCTTCGAGATGGATTGGGTAAACCCTAAATTCTCACCTTTAGTCTATCTTCATGGGTTATTACATAACACGATCGATGATGAAAAGATTGAACGTGCTCGAAAGAGAATGCAACAAGTATTAGATGGCAGTGTAACCGCAAATCCATTCAAAATAAAAGAAGATCCATCTCCGTATCATTACGATATTACTGGCACAAAAGTAATTGATTTATCGAAGATGGACTTTGAAGAATTGCGTCAAGAAATTAAACGTACACCATATAAAGCAATAGAAATTGACGATATGAAATCATATATTGAGAGATTGCTCAAACAAATGATCAATAAGAATTGTACAAGAATTAAATTCTCGGAGCGTTATAAAGCTATCATTGATCGCTATAATGCGGGTGGAACAGAAAACGAGGATTATTACGAACAACTAATAAAACTCTTAGAAGAACTAAAGAAAGAATCCGAACGTCCAGAATTTGAAGGATTGAGTGAAGAAGAACTTGAATTGTTTGACTTGTTGATTCGTGGAAAGAAGTTAACACAAAAAGAAGAACAGCAAGTAAAACTGGCCGCAAAACATCTGTACACTACTATAACTTCTCAAAGAGAGAAGTTGCTGGTAGTTGACTGGTATAAAGATGAACAGCCAAAGGCAAAAGTTCGTCATACTATTGAGGTTACTTTAAACGAAGATTTACCTATGTGCTATGATAAGGAATCTTTCAGCGCAAAAACAAATCTATTGTTAAACCATTTCATCGATATGGGTATCCAAGGATATGGATGGATTAATTATGCTTAAGCTGGATAAAGGATATGAATACAAGAGAATAAAAAGATGAAGTAATGGAGGTGTTTGGATGGAAAATATTATTGTTTTTATGACTTCATGTATTCCCGCTATTATTAGTGGAATTGTTACATATATTGTTACATGTAAAAAAGCAAAAGCTGAAATTATGAAATTACATGAAAGCAATAAGCATGAAATTGACAAGCTGATGAAGCAACACGAAATTGATATAGAGTCATTAAAAGAAAAACATAATTTAGAAATGGAAAAAAGCAACCAGGATCATAAACATAAACTTGAATTGCTAGAATTAGGACACAAGAATGCATTAGAAAGTAAAGAAAAAGAACAAAGTGATGCTGCAATGTTTGGCTTGGTAGCAGATTTGTTGAAAGATCCTAAAAGGTTAAATGGAATTATGAATCTTGCAAATGATCCACGATTTAAAAAAATGGGTAAATAACTAGAATTTTAAGACATAATTGTCAAAGTGGAGAGAGTTTCGAATTTTGGTTTTATCAGAAATGGTTTCTTGAATAAAAGTAATGATACTTAAGGAGGGGGAATATGAAAGGATGGCACAAAATAGACTTACATCAACATACTCTAAATGAGATTACATATGATGGAAAAAGTTCTCCAAGTTTGTATACACATAAAAAATTTGAAAATATTTTGATAGAAGAAGGTGTTGAACTAAAAGCTGTGACTAATCATAATACTTTGAACATAGTAGATCATGTTAAACATGCGCTGATATGTAAGAAAAATAATGTTAATTATTTACCGGGCGTGGAAATAGATTATTGTTTTGATTCAAGAGATGTACATGCGATTACAATCTTAAATCCACAAAATGATATAGTGAACTTTTCTTATAAATTAAAAGAAATTATTACAGCTAAATCTTCAAAAAAATTCTTAAATAAAGAGGAGTTCGCGCGGTTGCACGAAAACATGGAGTTTATTTTTATCCCTCATGTGATGAAAAGCAAGGGGATCTATCCTTCAAAAGATTCAGAATCAGTGGAAGAAGCAGAAGATTGGGTAATCAGTATGATCAAAAATGGTGTTTTCGTCCCGGTTATTTTTGAAAACACTCAAAATTACAATAAATATTCAATATATGGTAAAATTGATAAACTTTTATTAGATAATTATCAGTATCCTGCTTGCTATGTGGGATCAGATTATAGGTTTGATAATGATGAGAAACGAAGAAAAGTTGCAATCGATAGAGTTAAATATTATATTTTTTCAGAACCAACATATAGAGGGTTAGAGATTTCAGTTAGAAATCATAGAACAAGACTATCACATGAATCCGAGCTTATATCTAGAGATAATTATTTAGAATCAATTAAGATAAATAACAATAAGAATTTTAGAGGCAACACAACTTTAAAGTTATCTCCTGCATTAAATGTTATTATTGGTGGGTCCGGATCTGGGAAAACGTTATTACTTAATGAAATATTCAGGAGTATTACCGGGAATGATTTAAAAGATGTCAAAAATAATGGAAAGAAAAACGAAAGCGCATATTTTTCTAAAGTCGGAAAGGAACCTTTATTGGATATACAATCTGTTCCTAAAAACTATAAAGATTTCAAAGTAGTAGAAATACCTAATATTTATACTGAAATAATGAAATATGTTAATAACCACGAGAAGTTAGGTGATGTGTTCAAAATCTCGAATAGATCTTACGTGAATTCATTGATTGGTGACTTTATCTCAGATTGTAATAAATATAGTGACTTAACGTCAGATTTAGAGGATGAGATAAAATTAGGGCGTGAAAGTTTAAGAAACGCTTTTACAAGTATCGAATTTTTGAATGCAAATCCGATTGAAAAAAGTATTTTTAATTTAAAATTCAAGAATATGTCGAATCCGGACTCATTGAAAACTCAATCAATTATAGAAAATGATAAAAAAATAGTTTTAAAAAAGGATGAAATTTTAAAATATTTTAATGATATTAATAAAACTCTAGCTTATGAATATAAAGAAACTGTAGAAGAAATTATCAAAAAATACTTGTTTTTACTAGATAAAATAAACGATAAAATTTGCTCACTCGAAAAAAGAGAGACTGAAGAAAAAGTAAAGGAAAGAATACAAGATTTATTAAATGCGGCAATTCGTAACTCAACGGCTAAACTAGGTCAAAAAGAAAAAATATTTAAAGAGAGAGAAGAATTATTATCTACTAATCAGTCAACTTTAATCAATTGTGTAAAAAATGTTTTGAAAATACAGAAAGAACTAAAAACAATTCATTTAGAATATCCTTTTAATAAAATAAAAAATACCATTGAAACTAAGAACGCAAATGAATTGGCTAGATTTACTTTGTCTTTTGATGAAAAGAATTTAAGAGATGTTTCGCCTGTTAACAGTGACTTTATTGAAACAAAAAGTATTTCTACAAAATTAAAGAAATTACCAGTTGAAACCATTGATTTTTTTGATGATCATTCAATTAAGATGTTTATTGATGAACTTCGAAAAGTGGGTTTGGATATCAGAAACATTATCAAAACTGAATTACCACTAATTCTTGAATTAAATGTTAATGGTAACTGGAAAGAAGCCACAAAAATAAATCAAGGCACAATAGCAAAAGTTTCTATGGAATATTATTTTAACGATATAATAAAAACTCAACAACCAGATATCATTTTCATTGATCAACCTGAGAATGATGTTGATAAAGAGTTTTTAACACAGACATTAGCTAAGTTTTTAATAGATAAGAAAATGGTGTCTCAAATTTTCATCACTTCACATGATGCGATATTAACAGTGAATGCAGATGCAAATGTGATAATACAAGCAGATGTTGATGAAGATAATAAGATTAGTTATATGTCATATCCGTTAGAATATACAGAAAGTAACAAAGTAGGAACTGATGAAGTTGCACGTATATTAGATGGCGGAAAGCACAATATTGAGAAGAGATATCAAATATATGGAGGTATTTTGAAATATGGAGATTAATGTTATAAAAGAAAAAGAAAATGTTTACTTTAATGTAGATGGATCAGAAAATCAATTAATGAATTTTGATAATTTGGTTGCTTTGTCACAGAAAATAGTTGATATTAAAGATGATTTTAAATATCAAATCAACTGTTCTGATACTTCGTTAGAATTATATAAATCCACATTAGACGATTTGATAAAGAGCTTAAGAACTGATGCTGATTTACTTGAATTGCTCTCTAAAAAAGACGAAGAATAAAAATGTTGCTACCATTTTGCTACCACTACAATATATATCTAATAAATGATAGAGAATTAGGTTCAAAAACAGAGACAAATCCTAGTTAAGCATTAACAGATATGTTCTCTATAATTGGCGGTGGACGGAGTTCGAATAGTTAATAACATTAAAAAGCCATTTAACGTTGCCAAAATTGGAAAAATGATAAAATCGGTAACGTTAAATGACTTTCTTTTTTTCCTTTGACTAAAAAAGTAGTTAGAAGGTATATATAATCAAAACTATTTTAAATTTGTCTATTAAATAATAACACTATTGTAGATTAAAAATGATTTGGAATCATAATTGTATTTATTGAATGGCATGTATTCATGAATACTCTATACAGACTATAGAATTGAAGGAAATCACATTAAAAAAGAAATAATATTATAATCTTGATGTTTGAAAAATCTTTGAATGAAAATTAAATTTATGAAACCTAGAATAAGGCATTGATGAATGAAATTATAAAAAGAGAAGAGCTATAGGATAAAAAGTTAGGATTGCTGGTATATTCTAATCCTAATGTAGTAGAAGAGTTGAGACATTTTTTCAAAGGGACATTCAATATTGGAGGATGGCGGGTAATAAAGGCTAAAACGTAGTGTCTTAGGTTAATCAAAATGTATATTAGGGGAATGTTCTGCAACAGGTATTTATTCTTTGAATAAGTGGTTATGAACGTTTGATAGAGCAATAGAAAAGAAATAAAGATGTTTTTTTAGTACGATGAAAATATGAATGATAAAACATGAAAGATTGAAGATGTTAATTTTCTGTTCTTTTCCGTGATAGTAAAGGATGCAGTAATATGCTAAAATATATCAAACCATTATATACTAGGAGAAAAAGATGGAATCAATTTTAAAAAGTTAGACTTAGTAGATGTTTTTTGCTTTATATGATTAAAAATTGGTCTTAAGTGTTAAATATTTCTTGTAATTGTAGCTAAATATGCATTTGTATTATTTGTATTAATGTAGGAAATACAAACGAAGATAAAAAGCAACTAAGCATGTTTAATTTAGATTTAATTGTTTAAATCATTAAAACGAATGAGAATTGTTTTGATATTGTTAACCATTGAGTGCTCTAAACGAAAAATAATTCATCCTTGCACAAGTCTTTATTTTATAGTAATAATTGGCTTTGCTTATAGAATGAGTGGAGCAAGTAAGGCGAATATCAATGCTGTAAATAGTACAGTTTCCTAGTTGGTTGAAGTAGCATTGAGAAATTATCAATTGAATTATATCTATCTAAAAATATAATCCTGTTATTAAAATAGAAATACCAATTAAATAAGTATGGTCGTTAAGTGGATGTAAGTAGAGAAAGCGATGAGATAGAAATGAACAAAAAGTGTCAGGTATTTACACCTAAAAATTATGTAAGAGAATTGTTAGATAGTGTAGGATATACTCAGAATTTATATGGAAAAAAAATACTAGAAAATTCTTGTGGGGATGGGAATATTTTGGTTTCTGTAGTTCAAAGGTATATTGACGATTGCAGAGCCAACGGATTGTCAAGAACAAGAATTAGGAACGGGCTTGAAAAGGATATTTATGGGATTGAGATTGATGAGAACCAACATAAAAAGTGTATTAATAATTTAGATGAAGTTTTGAAGTGTAATAATATTAAAAAAGTTAATTGGAAGATATATAAAATGGACTATTTGCGTTGGGGTGGGGATATAAAGTTTCAATACATTGTTGGTAATCCTCCATATATAACTTATAGCGAATTAATAAAAGAAGAACAATTGTATGTCAAAAATAATTTCAAAACATGTGATAAAGGAAAATTTGATTATTGTTATGCATTTATTGAAAAGAGTATTAACTCTTTAGCTGTTGATGGCAAGATGTCATATCTTGTTCCTAGTAGTATTTTTAAAACTGTATTTGGGAATAGCCTAAGAAGGTTCATGAGCCCGTATATTATTGAAATAAAAGATTATACGCAAGTAAAAATATTTGATAAAGCACTGGTTAAATCATCGATAATAGTATTGAATAAGCAAAGGAAACAAGAGGTTTTGAATTATAAGGATATGACCTTGGGAATCAAAATTGAAATTCCTATCATAAATTTAGAGGAAAAATGGGTGTTTTCTGAAAAACGTGAAAAAGGACAACGTCGTTTTGGGGACTATTTTAAAGTGTCTCATGTTGTGGCAACACTACTTAATAAAGCATATGTACTTTCAGACGGAGCGTATACTGAAGTAAATAATGGTTATGTTTGCGGCAATCATACTATTGAAAAAGAAGTGGTTAGAAACACTGAGACCCCACGAACTTTAAGATATAACAAACATGAAAAAATTATTTTCCCATATACATATAATGAGCATGGATTAGTACATTTTGCTGACGGTGAGTTTGAGCGATTATATCCTGAAGCAGCGGCATATCTTAATGAGTTTCGCGACGATTTGGATAATAGGCAAAGTGATAATAGTGCTAAATGGTATGAGTATGGGCGTTCACAAGCTCTGAGTAGTATAAATAGTCCAAAACTGCTGATTTCAACGGTTGTAACGAATGAAATAGATGTATATGAATTAGAACAAAAATGCATACCATATGCTGGAATGTATATCGTAAAAAAAGAAGATGATAATGAATATACATTGGCAGATGCAATGGCTATACTTAGAAGTGATAAATTTAAAGAATATGTTTTTAAAGTGGGCATACCTATAAGTGGGAAGTCTGTAAGGATAACATCGAAAGATGTTGAAAATTTTATGTTTTAGGAGGTGAGTTAATTGGAGGAATTGAAGTATGTTATAGAGGACAGTACAATAGCAGAATTATTAGGTGTACAAAACTTTTCTACAGATGAGGCGGCAATTCTTGAGTTGGTAAAAAATGCTTACGATGCAAGTGCTCTTAGTTTGGAAATCACTTTTCAAGATGATGGATTGCGATTTAAAGATAGCGGAATTGGAATGAATGCAGATGATATAAAAACTCACTGGATGCATATAGGGAAAAGTAATAAAGGATATGAAATCTTAGACGAAAACAATAAAAAAAGAATACAAGCAGGTTCAAAAGGTGTAGGTAGATTTGCATTGTCAAGATTAGGACGTAAAGTGTGTATGAAATCTAAAAAAATAGATTCTGTTGGTGTAATATGGGAAACGGACTGGAATACATCTTTTCTAAGTGAAAGTAATGATATTTGTGATATAGGGACAGATATTAGAATAATTGGATTAAGGGAGAAATGGAATAAAAAACGTATAGAAAATTTATATAAATATTTAAAAAGAACTTATCATGATACAGCTATGAAAATAAGAATTATCTCTGATGGATATGACAAAACAGTGATTGAACATTTTCCTAAGGCAAAAGTAGGAATTAATTGCCGAAGCAATATTCTTTTAGATTATAGTAAAGGTTTTTTGACAACAATTGTATATTCTGACGAATTTGAAAATGATGCTTCAAACTATTGCTCAGGAATAAATTTAAAATATTTTGAAAAAAAAACAGACATAGTTGAAGAATTGAAAGGATATCAGATTACAGAAATATTGGATGATGATATTAAAACAGTAGTTAATGATATTGGTGATTTTTCTGCTAATTTTTATTTTAATCTTACTTCAACCAATGAGGAAAAAGATAGATTTATGTATAAGTATTTAAATACGCAAGATGTAATCGAGAGCGGAGTAATACTATACAGAAATGCTTTTAGTATATCTTCTTACGAAGGAAAAAAAGATTGGCTTGGACTAGGAAAGAGATCAAGAAAATCACCAGCAGCAGCTTCACATCCAACAGGGGCTTGGCGTGTGAGGGAGAATCAGATAGCAGGGTATGTTTTAATAGATAAAAAAAATAATGCTGTACTGCAGGATATGGCTAATCGTCAAGGATTGGATGAAAACATTTATTACCAGTTGTTTGTTGAAATCATATTGATAGGTATAAAAGAATTTGAAAGATACAGACAAAGTATTATAAGAAAAATAAATAAAAAAAATAAGACAAGAATACAAAAGGCTACACCTATATCCGATCGTGTTATTAGTAAGCCAATATCTGTAAGCGGTTTCACTAAAGAAGAAGCAAAACAATTAGCAACAGAGATTAAAGGTTATAAAAAAGAAGGGAAACAGTATCGAAGAGATAAAGAAGCAGTAGAGGCTAGATATAAGTATGATGTTAGAATTTTAAATGTGTTAGCTACAACAGGGCTTAAAGCTTCATCTATAGCACATGAACTGAAAAATGATAGAAACGCTATAGATGGAAACTATGAAAATATTGTAGCCGCATTAAAAGAATATGGTATGTGGGATGATTTAAATTCTTTTGAAAAAACGCGAAAATCTTATAAGAATGTTCCTTATTTGTTGAAAAGCAACAATGATATCGGGAAAAAACTCATTACGTTTATGGATACGATGTTGGAAGAAATTGAAAAAAAACAATTTGAATCTAAATATCAAAGTATCGCTGAAATTTTATCTGCTATAAAAAATGTATGGGAAAGAGATTATGCATGGCTTAATATCCAAATAATAATGGAGGAGGATATAAAATATCAGATTTCAGAAGATATATTGCAAGTTATCTTAGATAATCTAATTTTAAATAGTGTACAGCAAAATGAAACAACACAAAAAATAAACGTAAAAATAGTGGTAACGAAAACAAATGGCTTACTCAACTTTAAATATAGTGATAGTGGAAAAGGTCTTGATAGTAAATATAAATCAGATCCGATGAAGATTTTGGAGGTACATGAAACAACCAGAACAAATGGGCATGGACTAGGTATGTGGATTGTAAATAATACATGCATTATGTCAGGAGGAGAAATACAAAAAATAGATGGTGGAGAAGGTTTTAATATTGAATTTACTATAGGAGGAAATATGTAATGACCACTATAAATATATTATATATAGATGATCATCCTGAAGTAGCTTTAGCTAAATATTTAGATAATTACAAGAACTTGAAATGTGAAATCGAATATTCGGATATTGAATTTAATCCAGATGAAGGATATGAGAGTTTAATTAATAATCCAGATGTTAAAGCAGCAAATATCATTTTTATAGATTCAAAACTGTTTGAAAATAGAAGCGCAGTAGGAGGAAAATTTACAGGAGAAGAGTTTAAAATTATTTTAAGAAAATATTTTCCGTTCATAGAGGTTATTGTTATAACTCAAAATGAGATAGCAGAAGAATATGAAACAATTTCTAAGTACAATCATAATTGCAAAAAATCCCCAGAGCAGTATTATGATGAAACACTTTCGATTTTATTGGATAAAAGTATTAAGAATATTTTCGAAGTTCGTAAAATAGCTTCAGAACTAGAAAAAAATACGAATTGGGAGAAAGTGATGGTTGAAAAAATATTAAATTCTATAAATGGGCGAGAGAAATTTGATGAACTGACTAAAAATGATATTGACGATGTAATAAAAATGTTTCAGGAGCTGCAAGAAAAAATAGAAAGGTAAGAATATGGATTACAGAAGAACGAAATATTGTCCTGAATTAGTTGATATCGGAGAAAAAAAGAAAAGAGTGGAAGATTTAATAAGAGTAGAGCATCCTTATGCAGAAGATATGCATAAGTATATAAGTAATAATTTTAAAGAATTTAAGATTGAGTTTATCAAAGCATATAATGGCAAATGTGCATATTGTGGAACTTCGATCGATTTGATAAAAAAAAGTGAATTTGAAATAGATCATTTTTTATATGAAAAAGCTTCCATATTTGACACAAAAAAAGATGCTGGACATATGGATAATTTGATTTTATCGTGTCATGATTGTAATCACAATAAAAGTTCATTTTGGATTGACATAGAATGGATTGATATGCTGTGCCCTGATGGAAAAAAGATAAAAGAGGTATTTATTAGAGATGAGTTGTATTATATTCGTATTAATGATATGTATAATGAGGAAACAATTATACACGAATTTTATGATAAGCTGCAATTAGGTTCTGAATTACATAGATTAGATTATTTGTTAATGAATATAATCGGTTTAAAACGTCTTTGTGAAGAGAATAAAGAGTTATATTCAGGACTTGGAAAAATCTTTGATATTATAAAGCAAAAAAGAAATATTATGTAATAATCATTAGATAGTTTATTATATGAAGAAAACCACCTGATATATTAAAGTAAATAGGATTATAGTCGATTACTCTGTTAAAGAATCAAACTTATCTATATGTTGAAAAAAGCCATCAGCATTCTGGACGACTGACTGAGATGCAATACCGTTTGGTCCGTGAGGGAAAAGAATGCAAATTTCGATGTTTCTTTCCGAAATGCCGGCAAAACTTCTGGTATCTCGTTCCGGCTATTATGTCTGGCTTCACCGCTCCAAAAGCAGACAACATTTGAACCATCATTTGTGTTATGTTTCATTATTGAATAAAACTCCTAAATATGATCAAGAAAAACACAACACAAAGAGTATAAAGAAAAGAAAAACAGAAAAAAGAGGTCGTTTATGATCTGATCCCTATCAACCATGGAGCTTATTCAACTAAATACATTGTTAATACAGAATAATTATAAAATATTGCTTTATTCATCATTAAAAGAGGGAGAAAGTATTGGATATAGTTATCGATTAGACTCCAGGTAATTTTTCCAATTTACAAAAGATTTAAAAAGTACGTTGTAAGAAACACAGGTGGATAAAAGGCAGTTATTAGAGTTCTATATAAATTGGCTATATTTGTAACTCTACTAAAATAAGAGAAAAAGCTATACTTTGAGTGTTTAGATAAACAAAATGATTTAGTTTATTTTGCTTTTAGTTAGTTTAAATTAGTAAGGTTTTAGCTTTTATTTGACACGAATATAAATATATTTAGCTTATTTATCGAAGGGGGATCTTATGAATATACGTAC